>Ga0163111_10002429_pt1 | contig 11808 bp, 7 predicted proteins | sample CRUFie1St18metaG_FD_109645 | JGI IMG/M metagenome (GOLD analysis project Ga0163111, IMG submission 109645) | Marine microbial communities from the Costa Rica Dome - CRUD Field 142mm St18 metaG | ecosystem: Environmental > Aquatic > Marine > Oceanic > Photic zone | place: Costa Rica: the Eastern... | reverse complement strand
CCCACATATTGAACCTTCCTCCTACGTTTCTGCCAGCTGTTCCAAAGGGCTACTATCCCCCACAACATCTGCACTCCACCCCACATTGCAAGGAGACCTGAAAGTCCTAACACGGACTCATTTTCCGCCTCAAGAAAAACTGCACCGAGGAGAACAGGACCAAAGAACAAACCGAGTCCCACAAAAAAGATTCTACGTGCCCTTCTACGTGGTTTCATCAACTCCTCCTCAGAAGGCATCTCCATGGAATTGGCGGCATCGATAGCTGACTTCATCGCCCCTTCAATTGTGCCTTTAACTTCTGATGCCAAAGCAGCAACCTCTTCATGAGCGACGATCTTGGACACGTCATCTATGAAATCAATGGACTTCAATGACCAATTCTTGAAAGCCAAAAGGCTGTCAAGATCGGAGATAGTCATGCCCTTCACAAAAGCCTCATAGGCGTTCTCTAAGGCCACTATCTGCTTCTTCGCTTTGGCCTTCGTTGATGGGAGATCTCCGTTAACGACGCGATCCAAGTCATGCCTGTACTTCCTTCGCGTGCCTGAGAATTGAGGTGATGTATCCGAACTGACCATTCGGATAGGTGTGGAATGTGCATCCTTATAGACTTTATTTGAAATCACCTTTCCTGTGTCTCGACCTACTTGGCGCACCACAGACTTGATAAATACTTCTCCTATGTTCTTAGCCATCTTCTGTCTTTTGGTCAGGCCTCAAACTTAGGCATATCCTCCACTTTCAGAAGCGGTTCATCATTCAGCGTCTTTGATGCAACGGACGGACATGCCGACGTTTTTCTCCGCAGGGTTGCGAACAACCTCGGGCAGGTTCCACCCCATCGATCGGAACCAAACCTGCACAGAAGACAGCGCCGTAGATGTCCAGAAAAAGGCGTCTGTGCCTGCTCCTTGGAAGTTGCCGGCGTTCATTCTTTGGCCTCCAGGAAAAGCGTCGAACCCATTGGGAGACGACCCATTGCCGTTGTTGAACCAGCCGGAACCAGCTTTCAGCGTATTTCCTGCGGTCAACGCGCCACCGATCCCATCGGTCAACGTGGTCCACTCCCCATCCGAAGGGACATGCCATCCTGAAGGACAAAGGCCTCGCGCATCGTTGATCGCATGCCAATTGTACAACCGGCCGTACGACGCCAGCGAAAAGGCCTCGTTGCACGCATCACCGCCGGGAGCAGGACCATAGCACACGCTCGCCCCTTCCCCAAAGGTGGCACGCCCTCCGCTTGAGGTCGTCGACCATGCCGCGTCATTCAAGTTTCCTGCAATGGCATCGCCGTTCGCGTATGACGTGCTTCGAAGGTTTTCAGCGAACCAGCACTGGCCGTTGATTTGGACTGTGGCATAGGCGTGACCCTCAAAAACCAAATCTTCGCCACACGACCAAGGAGGCACCTCCTCGCTTTCGCAACCATCCAACGCTTCCCCGTTGTAATCCGCAAAGCCGTCGTTGCACGATTCAATGACGCACTCACCATTCACGCAATTCGAAGACGCATTGGCCAAATCGCACACAATCCCACACCCGCCGCAATGATTGGGATCGGTCAACAAGTCCACCTCACAACCGTCCTCGTCCAATTCATTGCAGTTGGCATACCCTTCGTTGCACTGTCCAATGGTGCACTCATTGTCAACGCAAGTCGAGGACGCGTTGGCCAAACTGCAGTCGCCCCCGCAATCCCCGCACGTGCCATACGCGCTGAGCAAGTCCAAAAGATCTGTGAGCTGCACGCATCCGTCAAAGTTGGAGTCAGAGGGGTTGGTGATGACACAGCCGTTTAAATTCCAATCCCAATGCTGGCCATCTAAGCAACAGCCAGGGCCAGGACAGCACGAATAGTCGCAGCTACCATTATCGCAAGTAGCCTCAGCATCGAAGTTGCATGCGTAATCATCAATGCATCCTAGTGTGCCATCGCCGCCGCAATCTCCGCATACGTCGAGATACAAGCATGACTCGTTGTCAATCACAGCATCAAGATTGAAGTTGCAGGCCTCTTTGTCAACGCATCCTGCAATTGGTCCTTCTGCGAAGTACAACCCCATGATTTCTTCCGTGGATAGAGCTCTGGTCCAGAAACCAAGATCGTCAAATTGTCCAGATGAGTAATTGCAAGGAGATCCGTCAGAACAGTTGCTTCGCCCCACTAGAACTGGTTGAGTTTGATCAAGTGAGGACACAGGATTTATAATCTCACAGATTGCAACTCCGTTGACCCAAATTGATGTCATACCTCCACGATAAACAATTACGGCATGGGCCCAACCATCTGTGGAATTTGGACACGCGGAAGACCACTCACTTTCATTGAGAGTTTCTGACGTTCCATCTCCATATGCACGTACTCCCTGTGACCAAGAGTTCCCTACGAACCATGACGAACCTTGATTAAAATTCTGATATTTCGTGAGGGTTACAGATTCATCTTGGTCAGGTTTCGACCAAAACGCAATCGTCAATGTATCAGCAGAAGTCAATTGAAGAGCAAAATCTAATCCCAAGTAGGCGTAAGATCCAAGTCCAATCTGAAGAGCAGCTCCTGAGTTAGAAAATCGATCTGGCCCATAAGTCGTTCCATATGCTATCCCTTCTGCCCCGTCATAGGCAAGACCTTCGTCTCCGTTTGAACCGACGTTTTGCAAGGTCCCTTCGAACGGCCACCAACCCACCAATCCATCGGTCGGAACGTAGTCAGGAAGTTGCGCGAAAGACGCAGCACAAAGGGTGCTTAGCATCAAAAAAAGCAGTCGTTTCATGGTCCTTTGGTTTAGACTCAACAAGTTACGGCTTTATATTCTGTCGATGAAAATCAAGTTTTGAACGAAGTAAAACGTCGTTTCAACCCTAAAATACACCTTCGTCGCCTATGCAAACGGAGCTTGCTTTAGCGAGAAATTGAAGGGCAAATTGGAGGTCACGGGGCGTACAGGTTGGGCAGTGATTCGGGGGAACCGAGGTTCCAGCGCGTTTCGTTGCCCCACCGGTCGGAGAACACAAACCACGCCTCTCCCTCTTCCAAGACTTTGCCTGTGAGGCGGTAAGTTTCTTCGGGCAGCACCATCGCCCCTGAAGTGCCTTGGCGGTATTTGTGGCGGTTGGCCGTGAAGCGCACGTTTTCTCGACGCCCTGCCCCCATGTCCATGCCCATGCCTGAGCGGTCTTGCACCAGGCGGACCGGCAGTGCCACAGAATCCAACCACAGCTCAAACCGCTGCGCCCCTTCCGTGAAGTTGCCGTTAAGTTTGACCCGGTGTACCTCCGTGGCATACAGGTTGGACTCCACGCCTGGGAATTGGGTTTGGCGTGTGAATTCGACAACCTCAAACCCCACCGTAGTGGCCGTCATAGATCCAGGCAGAATGCCGCAAGCGCCAAACAGCACGGCACACCCCAACGTGGCCAGCGTCATTCGAAGCTCACGCATGGGTCTGACGCCATTCATGAAGGCTCGAAAGCGCGGTCAGCAGGCCTTCCAACTGGTCGAGCGGAAGCATGTTGGCACCATCACTCAGGGCCTTGGAGGGATCGGGATGGGTTTCGATGAAGACACCGTCGACCCCTGCGGCCACAGCGGCTCGGGCGACTGTGGCGATGAGTTCAGGTCGGCCTCCCGTCACCCCACTCGCTTGGTTGGGCTGTTGGAGGCTGTGAGTCAAATCCATGAAGGTGGGCGCAAAGGCACGCATTTCAGTGAGACCCCGCATGTCCACCACGAGGTCGCCGTAACCATGCATGGTGCCTCGCTCGGTGAGCCACACCTGCTCGTTGCCCGACTCGCGAATCTTGTCCACGGCGTGCTTCATCGAAGACGGGGCCATGAACTGTCCCTTCTTCACGTTGACGATGCGACCTGTTTGGGCAGCCGCGACGAGCAGGTCCGTTTGGCGACACAGGAACGCGGGGATTTGAAGGACGTCGGCCACTTCTGCCGCCATGGCGGCTTCTTCGGGAAGATGGATGTCCGTTACGATGCCGACGCCAAGGTCCGCTTTCACCTGACCAAGCACACCGAGGGCCTTTCGGTCACCGATGCCTGTGAAGGAGTCGAGTCGGGTGCGGTTGGCCTTGCGGTAGCTCGCCTTGACGTGAAAGGGCAAGCCCAACTTGTCGCAGACGCGTTTGACCTCCGCAGCCACGGTGGCTGTGGTTTCAAGGCTTTCCACGGCGCATGGACCAGCCAGGACGTGCAAGGGTCGAGAATTCAACATCACTGAGAGCTTGATTGAGGAAGTTTGAGTGGCGCCACAGGGGCAGGTCCACGCAAATCGCGGTTGGACAGACCCATGAAGCGCGTCCATCCCGCGCCCGGAATGCGACGCAAGGAGAATCGCACACCTCGGCCGTAGGTGTTGGCCGCAGCTTCGGACCCCCACATCCATCCTGCGGGATCGTCGACTTCAATGGAGAGGATGCGCTTTTTGGTCACACGACATTTCAACCACGTCACCGGACGCCCTCCACCCCAGCCCCCGGTGCGGTAGTCCACGCCAAACGCCAAGCGCTTGCCGGGAATCCAACCTAAGCCAAACGTGAGCTCCGGCTCCGGCATCCATGCCCCGGCCCGCGCTGTGGCCCGAACCTGGATGTCTGGAGAGGGCCACCAGTGGAGGTTGGCTTGGATTTTGGTCGGAAGCATCAACATGCGTCCGAAGGCACTGTCGCTGACGAAGTACAAGCTGTCCGGCTCAATCCCGGTGGTTCCGTCTGCGACATCTTGCCAGGTCAAGCCATCGGACGTCCCCGATCCTTCCGTGAAGTACTGAGCGAACGGAACCGACAGTCCCGTCGTGGCAAATCCGGTGTCCACAGCGGCAATCAAGCCGCCACCACGCTCCCACATGACCCCCACGTCTTGGAAGTCCACGAGCAATTGAATGGGGAAGAGCTCGGACGTCAAGGGCAAAGAGCCACTGAGGCCCACCCCGTAGGCGGGCAAGATTTGGCTGAATGCGAATCCGCTGGTGTCGGGAAACGCATCCAAGCTGGCCACGCCGAAGGCTTGCATGTTGACCTCCATGGAGTCTGCCCCTTCTGAAACCCAAAACGACCCGTTGGGGATGCCCCATTCCACCCCGGCAAGGCGCTGCACAAATGACAATTCGATGCGCTGGCGGGTGTCTTTGTGCTCAATGCCGAGCGACACCCGATTGAAGGCGCCCACGCGCATGCCCGTGCCATTGAACACATCCACACGGCCCGTGTGGTTGGCGTTGCCAATCAATCCCAACTCGAGCAAGTCGCGACGCCACAACGCACTGACCAACACTTCACTGCCAAAGGCACCCGTCAAGGCCCAGGGACCGTCGCCGAGGGGACGCGTGGTGAACCGCTTGGACCAACCCACTTGCCCTCCCATACCTCCGAGTGCGGGATGGGCATCGAGCATGTCCTGCAAGAATTCTCGCGAGAGGAATCCCCCCTGCTGGGCCGTATGCACAAAGCCTGAGGTGAAGGCATTGGTCCGTTGGTTGGCCCAAATTTCGAACGACGCGGCACCCCGCTCCGCGGGTGGGGTGAGGTCGGCCACGAGGCCCTGCGCCGAGGCGGCACGCACCCCAAGGAGCGCCGTCCAGATGAGGATGTGCTGGAGCGCCTTCATTCGACTTCAATCAATTGGGTTCCTTCCAAGCGGCCTTGCAACCGCACAAATTCGTGCCCCGTGAACGGCTGAGGCCCAAACGTGTTGACCCGCAACTCCACTTCGACATCCCCTCCCGGCATCAGCATCTCCGCATTCACAGGGATGCTCAACGTTCCTTCGCCTGTCAAGCCTTGAGGGGCGCTGCCTGCCGGCAACACCAACGTGTCGCGGTACAACACGCCATCAAGCCGGTCAAACGCCACCGTTCCCGTGACTTCCACGGGGAAGGTGTTGCTGAAATCCAAGTGCAGAAACCCGTCGAAGTTGGGCACGTCATCCAATCCCTCGAGCGCAAACGAATCGCGCAACACCAATCCGTTGACCCCCAATTTGAGGGGGACCCTAAGCTCATACCAGAACGTCGGCGGATACGCCACATCCAAGCGATCTATCAAAAACTCCGAGGTGTTGATTGGGTTCAATTGCATGCGTCCTGCCACGTGCAAGCTGCGCGGGAAGGCTTCAAGCTCCTCGAGGAACGTCGAGCCGGGACTTCCCAAATCCAAGGACCATTCGCTCGGCACGGGCGCATCGTTCACCCACACCGATCGTGGGATGTCGTGGCCTGCAATGAGGTCGCCTTCCACGAGGTTGTCGTCGAATTGCAACGTGTCGATGAACAACCGCAAATCTGCCCCAATGGTGTTGGTGACATGCAAACTTGCCGTCGTGCCCTCCAAATCGATGGATGGCTCGGGCAAAGGCACCGTATCCAGCAACGCCACATCGGCCGAGGCCCCTTCCGTCAACTGGCCGAAGTATCCCGCGAGGGTTTCCACCTCGAGGGACTGAAAGGTCAAATTCATGACAATGCTGTCGCTTGGTTGCACGATGTAAATGCCGCTTGGCGAAGTCACCGGCCCCGACACCGCAACGACTTGAACCTCCAACGCATTGGAATCAAAGCCGCCCACTTGGGTGAAATCAAACTGGGCCCCGGTCATGTCCACAACCGCAGACTCCGAACCCGCCACCGCATCCGTGGCTGCAGGCAATTGTAGCGGCACATCCATCGGGGCTCCGTTGATTTGGACCCCGGGGAACGTGAACAGCACATTGACTTCACACTGAAGGCTGTGCTGCACCTCGAGCTGAATTGAGCCTCCAGACAGTTGTGCCTCCGTCAACTCCAATCCCTCCGGTTGGTTCAACTCGATTTCCACAAACGGAAGGTTGTCTTCTGCCAAAGCCACGGGAAGTCCTTCCTGCACAGGCACGCCGTTTGTGAGCACCCCCTCGCCGTCGTAACGGATGGACAACGTGGTGTCGGGCAACTGCGACCACGCAGTCCAATCCCAACCGTCGAGCGTGTCGACCAGCACAAAGTGGGCAGGTCCTCCGTCCACACCGGACTCGTACAACGAATCGGGCACCACGTCAGCCCAGGTCACCCGGTCGTCCAAGACCGGGATGTGAATGTCGTTTTCCCAAGACACGGGATTCGCGCAACCCCACCACAACAGGGAGACCAAGGCACTGCAAACCAGGGGTGTTTTCATGTGAGTCATCCGGTGAATTTCACATGCAAGGTACATCGCTGAAGCACGCTCAGCGCACCTTCGGGGCAAGGGATGTCCACACCGCAAACACCACGGCCAAACACGCCCCCACACTGGCCCACACCGTGGCCTCACCCCATCCCAATCCCGACCGCCAGACCGGCACGATGTGCACCGACCCCAAGGCCAGCATCGTCCACACCGCGGCCACCTTGCGCTCCAACCCCATGTCCTCGAGACGAACACCTCGCGACCTCCGAACGGCCACCCAAATCACACCCCATCCCCCCAACGCCCAGACCAAATCTGCGTTCCACCAAGTGTCATTGTGGTCGGTCGCCACTGCCATCAGTACAAACAACGTGGCCATGAGGGCAGACAAGGCCACGGTGACGGCCACCGACAAGCGCCGAGCCCATGGCTTCCATCCTGCCCCTCGATAAGCCATCCGGAAGACCAAGGCCATCCACGCCGCCCATCCCCACATGAGGTAGACCGGAACTTGCCGGCCAGAATCGCCCTCGGGCAAGCCCGCATGCCAAGTCCCTTGGTGGGGAAACACGACCTCGCGCTCGAACGCCAAGGGCTGGCCATCCAAGGCCATCGCATCGATTTGGTACGCGAGCACGTTTGGCAAAAACGAGTGGCCGCAATCTGGCATGGCCGTCGACGCCTCTGCGCCGAGAATCAGTTCCATACCCCACGCCGACCACGGATTGCCTGCAGTGTAGGGCCGCAGCGCCTCGAGGTAGGTGCTGTCCGTCGGCACACACCCCGCATCATATCGGTCGCCAAACACCTCCTCCAGCACCGCGATCACCTTGGTGGCGCAGTTGTCGCGGAAGAAGTCATAGGCGTAGGTCGCATTCTCCGGCTGGGCGTTCCACTCGAGGTATTCGGCCATCGCCTTGACGTCCTGTGGGGCCAAATTCAGCACTTGCTCATGCAAGGCTCGCCCCTGCCGCAAGTACAGGTTTTGGAACCGTCCGTAGCGCTCGACGCCAAGCCGGTAATCCATGCGTCCTTTCACGAAGCGCACGTAAAATCCTTCGTCGACCACAAAGGTGCCGTAGTTGAACACGTAGTCCAGGCGGACTTCAGGATCAAACACCCGAATGGCCGTGTGCCCAAAGGCCGCGTACAAATCCGCTCCAGGACTGGCCGTCAGCACCGACACCCGGGCCGACTCCGTGAGCTGTTCGGCGAGGTCACCGGCCATCGCGGGGTCGCTCCACAAAGCCAGGAACGCCAGAGCCCACGCCCACGTGCCGCGGAACACCCGTCGCGCTGCACCGAACAGCCACACGTCTTGAAACGTGCCCCCGGATTGACGCGTGGCCTCCACCTCCAACTGTCCACCAAGTGCGATCACGTGGCGGGCATGCTGGCCGGCAGATGCGTCTTCGCGCGCCATGTCCGCCAATGCAGCGGCCACCACGCCTGTGCCGCAGCTCAGGGTCTCCGCCTCCACGCCGCGCTCAAACGTGCGGATGTGCAGGTGTTCGCCCTCTTTGGCCACCACATTCACGTTGCATCCGCCTGGGATGTAATCAGAATGGTGGCGTGCAGGCAAGGCCGCTTGGGTTAAGTTCAGGCCGTCGAGAGCTAACGCAGAATTCAACCACTCCACGTGGTGCGGCGATCCAGTGTTGAGGAAGACGGCGTGCACAGCTTGGGGCACCAGGGGCGTCTTCACGTCGGGCACAGCTTCCACATTGAGAGAGAGTCCCGGCGTGCCGTCGGCACGAAGGACGCCAATGTGGGCGCCGTCAAAGGCCTCCACGCGGATGTTTGTCTTGAAGACACCTTCACCGTGGGCCCATGCCACCGCGCTTCGGGTGCCGTTGCCGCAAAAGGAACGACTGCCATCGGGATTGCGGAAATCGACGTGCAAGATGCCGTCGTCGCCGGGGGTCACGACCACCACGCCGTCCGACCCCACTCCGCGTTTGCGGTCGCAGATCGCTTCCATCTCAGCGTCGGACCAGTCGGAGGGCAACCGCCCTTCCTGCCGGCCATCGACAAGGACAAAGTCGTTGCCCGTCCCTTCCCATTTTTCGAATTGAAGCGCCACGTCACGAAGGTAGTGCGGCCGCGACAGGAAGTGGGACGGGGTGCGCCTATCTTTGGGCTATGCCCCAACCTGCGAAATCGACCGCATCCACAGGGCTGCTCGAGGCCTACAAGACAGCCCGCACCGCGCGCGCCATGTCGGACCTCTATGAAGAGCACGCTCGGCTGACCGCCAAATACGTCCACGCCTGTTCGCGCGGACACGAAGTCATTCAAATCGCCGCAGGACGCCTCTTGCAACCGCAGGATTACGTGAGCTGCTACTACCGCGATGACAGCCTCCTGCTGTCCATGGGCATGACCCCCAAGGAGCTGATGCTTCAGCTTTTTGCCAAAAAAGACGACCCCTTCTCAGGCGGGCGGACCTACTACAGCCACCCGAGCCTGAACCGTCCCGGCCAACCCAAGATCCCGCACCAAAGCTCCGCGACCGGCATGCAAGCCATCCCCGCAGCCGGCTGTGCGATGGGACTCCAATACCTAGGCCAAATGGACCTCGAATCCCATGCCGTACGAGACGGCAAGGCCGCAGGTGTCAAGGCCGTGGAATCCTCGAAGGGAATTTCGCTGTGCAGCATTGGAGACGCTGCGATGACCGAGGGCGAAGTGGCCGAAGCGTTTCATATGACGGCGCTGCGGCAGCTGCCCATGGTCTGGCTGGTGCAGGACAACGAGTGGGACATCAGCGCCCACAGCTCAGAGGTGCGCTTCGGCGACGCCACCACGTTTGCCAAGGCCTTTCCCGGCATTGAAGTGCTCTCGGTGGACGGCACGGATTGGGACGCCTGCCGCGAAGCCATGGAACACGCCATTGGTACGGCTCGCAAAGAACAACGCCCCTTCATGGTGCACGCCAGTGTGCCCCTCCTGGGCCACCACACAAGCGGGGTGCGCCGGGAGTTTTACCGCGATGACTTGGAAGAGGCCGCCAAGCGCGACCCCCTTCCCAAATTGGTAGCCGCTGTGCTCGCATCAGGCATGGACCAAGCCGAACTCGATCTGCTCAATGCCGAGATCAGCGCCGCCGTTCAAGAGGCCTTTGACGCTGCGCAAGCAGCTGAGGAGCCCCGCACGGAGGATCTCCTCCCCCACCGCTACGCCCCGGCCGCAGTGACCGAGGAGCGCGGCGAACGCCACGCCCCCGACGGGGAAATGACATTGATGGTGGACTGCGCCCTGCACGCCATGCAGGAGATCATGGAGGATCATCCCGAGGCACTGCTCTACGGCCAGGACGTGGGCGCACGGTTGGGAGGCGTGTTCCGTGAAGCCGCCACGCTGGGCCAAAAATTTGGCGACCACCGCGTCTTCAATACCCCCATCCAAGAGGCCTTCATCATCGGCTCAACCGTGGGCATGAGCTGCACAGGATGCAAGCCCATCGTGGAAGTCCAATTCGCGGACTACCTCTGGCCCGGTCTGAATCAACTCTTCACGGAATTGAGCCGGAGCTACATGCTCAGCAACGGCCAATGGCCCGTCCACAGCCTCATTCGCGTGCCGATCGGCGCGTACGGAAGTGGCGGACCGTACCACAGCTCGAGCATCGAATCGGTCCTCGCCAACATCCGTGGCGTGAAGGTGGCCTACCCCTCCAACGGTGCCGATTTAAAAGGCCTTCTCAAGGCTTCCTTTGAAGACCCCAATCCCGTGGTGATCTTGGAGCACAAAGGGCTTTACTGGTCCAAAATCCCGGGCACAGAGTCGGCCAAGGTCATTGAACCCGACCGCGACTACCGCGTGCCACTTGGCAAAGCGCGCACCGTGATCGCCGCCGACGATGCCCTGCTGGACGCCTACAGCACGGCCACCATCGTGACCTACGGACGCGGCGTGCACTGGGCACAAGAAGCCGCCCAGGCATTTCCAGGACGCGTTGAACTGCTCGACCTCCGCACCATCCAGCCCGTGGATTACGACGCCATTGAGGCGAGCGTCGCCCGGACCAATCGGTGTTTGGTGCTGACCGAGGAGCCTGTGGCCCACAGCTTTGCGCAAGCCTTGGCCGGCCACATTACGACCCGGTGCTTCCGAGACCTCGATGCCGCCCCCCAAGTCGTCGGCAGCATGGACCTTCCCGCAATTCCCTTGAACGAAAATCTCGAAGCCGCCGTGCTGCCCAGTGCGGAAAAGGTGGAAGCAGCTTTGACATCGTTGTTGGACGTTTGACCCCATGAACATTCTCATTCGATTCGCCCTTGGATGTGTCCTCTTTGGCAGCGCACAGCTCGGTTCGGCCCAAGCGGGAACGTGGGTGCTCGACGGTTGGCCAGATGAACCCTCGGGCTATTTCGCGGGGCGCACTGAGATTTATGCAGACGGCGACAGGCTCAAAATCACGGAATGGCCAGAACACACCGAAGACGACACCCAAGCCCTGGAAACCTACTTTCTCGGCCAAACCGTCGTCAAGGTGTTTCCATGGAACGGCAGCCGCGTGGGCTTGGTGTTTGAGGCGACTGAACCGCTTCCCCGCGCCGAACGCAACTCGGAAGGCAAGCTCGTGTTGCCAGCCCCCTTTCCCCCGCTGCCTTCCCAAGAGGGCGAGATTCCATGCGGGGAGGGGTGCAT
>Ga0163111_10002428_pt1 | contig 11808 bp, 24 predicted proteins | sample CRUFie1St18metaG_FD_109645 | JGI IMG/M metagenome (GOLD analysis project Ga0163111, IMG submission 109645) | Marine microbial communities from the Costa Rica Dome - CRUD Field 142mm St18 metaG | ecosystem: Environmental > Aquatic > Marine > Oceanic > Photic zone | place: Costa Rica: the Eastern... | reverse complement strand
TGGGGATTCAGAGGAGTAAATTTTCACTGGGATAAGATAAGAAATTATACATGGCAAGAAGTACCTGGACAATTACATCTTGTAAGACAGAGTGAAATACAATCTCTCCTTGATATACCTTATGCATATTATCTCACTAATATCTAATAAATAGAAAAAAAGTTCTGACTATAATGTCTGCACAAGAAGTTACGAGTGAAGTTATAATTAAAAATATTGATGGATCTGCTAGTCAGTTCAGAACTATCACTACTCATGAAAATACGAAAGTACAAAAAACTGTTATTCAACAGTCTATTAGTGAAGAAGAATATGATAAATTAGATAGTAAATTACAAGGCGGATCGTCTAATGGTATCTTTTATCAAAACATAAGAACAGATGTTCGGGATGGGCCAAACACGTACACTCCCAATGCATCTAGAGCGGTTCAAAAATTATTAGAGGATCCGAAAACCAGATTTAAAAGAGATTTAGATCTGGGATCAATTGATGCCATATTAAAATTTGAGGAAGATATTCCCCCACAACAAAGAAAATTTAGTAAATTTGATTTATACGAACAATATCCTTCTCTGAAAAACATAACGTTTGATAGAGTGACAGGGGAAGAGATAGAAAGTCCTCCAGGTAAAGGATTTGGTGCAGAAAATAGAAACTTTTCATTAAAATCTTTTGAAGTTGAGGCTAGAGATAGAAGATTAGAATATGATAATTTATTTTATCCAGAGGACATTGCAACAAATAAACAAGATAGAGTAGTTTTTAAAATGTTCTATCAGTCTGGTAGAGATTTAGATTTTTCTCTTGAAAGAGGTGATAATCTTTTTACATTTGGTGAAAGAAAAATAACAAATATTCTTGGATCTGTTACACTTCCTATTCAAGGTGGAATTCAAGACAGCAATACAGTCGAGTATCAAGAAGGAACCTTGAGTCCTGTCACTGGTGCTCTAGCATCTGTTGCATTAGATCCTGTTCAGGCAGTCTCACAAGCTTTAGAACTTCTTAATAAGGATGTTGGAGAACTTCAGGAGTCTCTTGCCAGTCCTGCATCTCAAAATGTTATTAATGTTTTAAGAACATTTCTTGCACAAACTGCAGTTGGAGCTCAAGGATTGATTCCTAGAACAACAGGAGCGATCCTTAATCCAAATATAGAATTATTACTTAAAGCACCTAACTTAAGATCATTTAACTTTAATTTTAAGATGAGTGCTAGAAGTAGAACAGAGGCAGAACAGATTAGGAAGATTATCAGATTCTTTAAACAGGGAATGAGTGTAAAAAGATCTACTTCTTCTCTCTTTATATTAAGTCCTAATCTTTTTAATATTCAATACCTTGCTGCAGGCGAAGGAAATCTTTTACGAGATCATCCATCTATTGGTAAAATTAAAAATTGTGCTCTAACTGCGATAAATACACAATATACTCCTGATGGAACTTATATGACATTTGATGACGAAGCAAGAACAATGACTTCGTATAACATTCAAATGCAGTTTAAAGAATTAGAACCTTTAACTGAAACTGATTATGCTGAAACAGCGGCAAGAGAAGACTCAATAGGTTACTAATGGCAAGTTACTTTAGACAAGTTCCAGATTTTGATTATGTCAACAGAGACTCTGATGGCAAAAATATTGGTGATTATCAGGTTGTAAAAAATCTCTTCAAGAGAGTTAAGATTCGCCCTGACATCTTGCAGAACTTAGCATACTTTACTCAGTACAAAATTCAAGGTGATGATCGTCCAGATAATGTTGCCTTTGAAATCTATGGCGATGAGTCTTTTGATTGGTTAGTGATGCTTGCTAATAATGTAATGAATATTCAGACAGAGTGGCCTTTAAGTCAAGCAGCATTCAACGACTTCTTGATAAAAAAGTATGGTGACATTGAAAAGACAAATAACATTCATCATTATGAAACTAGACAAATGAAAAATGATAGTGGTGAAATTGTTGTACCCAAAGGATTGAATGTTCCTAAAAATTATAAAGTTGAATACTTCGATACGAAAAGAAATCAATATGTTATTAGAACTAATGAGGTAGATACAGTTACAAACTACACCTATGAAGTTCGTAAAGAAGAAGCAAAGAGAAATATTTACTTACTAAAAGCAGAGTACATTGAACTTGTACTAGATGACGTACAAAGATTGATGCCATATAAAAAAGGTTCTACTCAGTATGTGAGCAGAACCTTGAAGAAAGGAGAGGATATTAGATTGTTTAATTAACTCTCTGCCAGTTTTTGGAAGTAAGAGAGTGCATCGTCTTCATCTTCATCCTTGGATGCAACTGGTGTAGATGCAGTGATATCAGGTGCGTTAAAGTCAGGCTTGGAGCGTGACAGTGACTCTTGAATCTGACGCTCTGCAGTCTCTTTTGCTGCATAGTCATCGTACTCAGTCTCTTCATCAGCAGGAGAAGGAGTGCGAGACTTCTGTCCAAGGACATACTTGAGACGACGCTCAAGATCTTCATAGGACTTGAACTGATCTTCGGCAGTCAGTCCAGCAAGGGAATACTGCTTCTTCCAGATTGCTTCCATAGCATCATCATCACTCAGCAGAGGAGCAGGTGCTTCAAACTCAGACTTATCATAGTTCCAGTAACCATCCTTTTTGACGATCTTCAGTTTGAAGTTTGCACCTTGCCAGAAGTCAAAAGGATTGATAGGAGTTTCGTCTTCAAACTCAGGTTGCATTGCTTCCATGATCTTGTCAAAGATCTTCTTACCAAACTTGTAGAGGAAGACACTACCTTCGTTGTGAGGATTAGTAGGATCTTTCACAACATAGACGTTTGCATAATAAGACAGTTTACGCTTCTGCTTACGGACAACATCTTTGTTAGATTCGACACCGCTGTTCCACAGTTCGCGGTTGTGCTCTGACACAGGATCTTTTTGTCCCAGTGTTGTTAGAGAGTTTTCGATGTACCAACCACCAGGGCCTTGAAAGGCATGGGAATACATCTTTGCCCAGGGGAGATCTTCTCCTTCAGGGGCAGGGAGGAAACGGAGTACAGCGAAACCGTTACCAACTTTATCGACTTCGGGTTTCCAAAGGCGATCATCGCCTCCGCTAGCGGTGTTGTTCATCTTCTCAACTTCCTTAACGAGTTTGGAAGTTAGAGAACCGATAGAGGATTGCTTTTTGAGATCAGAAAAGGACATTGTTTTTGTATTAGTGGGATTTGGCTTTTGGGTACTTCGTTATTCTATACGTCGGAACCCTGGGTGTCAATCTGCTGTTTCATTGCATAAAGCATCTTTCCCATATTAGAAAAGATGACACTGATGTCAACGTCTTTAGGCAGTCCCATCATCGTAGCAGATTCTACAATACGGGATTTCATCATCTTGGCTTCGGGATCATCAGATAAACTCAGTCTCGTATAGAGAACCTTTTGTTTATCTAGTAGTTTCTCAAGAAGCGCAACATGGAATTTTTTCTCCTCCTTATTCATGGAGGGAAACTTAAAAACATTACTATAAACTTCTTCCTGAAGTTCTTGGATCTCCGTCATTTCTGCACGGACAACTTCAGAATCAAAAAAACTCATGCTTCTCCTAAAACTACTTCCTTAAGTATTTTTTTGTAACGAAATACATCAATATTTAGGAAAGGTGTGTACTTCCTTATTTTCAAACTTACGGATGTCCATACTGGATCTATAAGTTGTTTGTCCCAGTTCGTTTTGTAACCAAGGATAAGATTTAAGATCACCATGGTTTCGATAGACACATTACCTCTCAAATATTCCTTGAGAATTTGTGGGTGTCTCGATCCATCCAAGGCAAACATCGAATCAAAGTTATTGTCACCAAATACTTTATCAGTCTCTTCCTTAAACAAATAGGATAGAGATTGAGTGCGTTTTTTCCATGATACATATCTATCTTCACCCTCTCGTATCATCTCTCCAATCCAAAGTTTTGCCGGATCAGTACAGTCGATAAAGTTAGATACAAAAAATTCGATTACTTCTTTGTCTGATTTGTTTCTAGCAAGTTTCTCAAACCAGAAGCGATCTTTACGTTTGTAAAAAGATTTTACTGTAGCACGACTCTTACCACAATATTTGTGATAATCATACTTTTCTTTTGTGAAGTGATTTTTTAATGACAAATAGCTTTTATAAGCGTCAAAGGGCATCATGTCAAAGGGGTAGTTTCGCTCGGGAGGTTCTCTTCAAAAAGTTTAACTCCATTGCTTCATATTTCAATTTCTCTTTCAGAGGTTTTGAAATCAGTTTAGGTACGGACTCCACGTCAATCGAGTTCATCTCACAGAAATGAACAATCGCATCGATATAACTCATGTCCTCATTGTCAAGGACAAGTTTTTCAATATCCTGCGCGAACTTTGACGGGCAGAAGAATTTCTTTTCTAGTGCTTTTTCTAGTTCATTCTCCATTCTCTGTCCTAGTATTGTGATGTACAAATTCCTTGATGTAACGAACTAGAAGTTTAATATAGTCGTCTTTGTTCCGTTTGTCAAACACCTTAACTTCACCACCAGGAGTTACCATGAGAGTAATTAGTTTTTTGACTGGAATACCAGTCATCTCATAGTAGGCACACGCATAAAATGTTTCTTGGACAAAGTAGTTCTCCAACCACTTCTCAGGTTTAATCTTTTCAGATGTCTTAAAATCTATGACTGCTAGTTCTCCTTCGTACTCACCGATGCAGTCTACTCTACCCGCCAACCCAAGGTATCCTGAATATAAAGTTCTTTCAATAGCATGTACGTTATTTATCTTATCCAGATATGGCTTGGCATGGTGAAACATGAACTGAGTCATGGGACGAAACTCTTCCCAGTTCAATTGTAGATTCATCAGGTATGCTTGCGCTGCTTCGTGAAAGTCTGTTCCCCGTGCAGTTGCTTTCTTCGTGATACGATTTGCTTCTTCAATACCAACTCGCTTCCTCCACTTTGCGAAGATCTCTCTGTTGTAGAAAGATGTCACAGAAGTAATGGAGGGAACCCACTGTCCATCAGGAAGATTGTAGAAGCGGATACCCTGAGTTTCTTTTTTGTTTAGTTCAATGTCACCTAGAAAATTATGATGAGTGAAGTTCATAGATTAAGTTCTGTTTTCGCAAGCAAGTATTCTTTACAGAGTCCAGAGCGGACAATATCTTCAACACCAAATTCAATAATATCAACGGATGGCATCACTCGAAGAATGTTCATGAAATCGTGAATACCATTCCTTTCATTCTGTTTAACCAAGTCAGTTTGAGTGGCATCACCACAGAACATGATCTTGGTATCTTCACCAACCCTAGTAATAATACTATCAAGTTCGTGGAAGTTCAAGTTCTGATATTCATCAACAATAATAATCGCTTTATCAAGAGTTGTGCCACGAATGAATGAGGTGCTCCAGAAACTAATGGTGCCCTGAGTCTTCAAATTACCATAGAGCATTTCAAAGTCTGTCTCTGAAGGAAGAGAAAACATATACTTCACCATATTCTTATATGGAATCTGGTAAATGTCAGACTTGTCTTCATGATCTCCAGGAAGGAAACCAATCTCTCTGGTTGCTACAAGTGAGCGAACAATGTAAATTTTTTCATATGGTGATCTTTCATCAAGTACGTCTCTCAGTGCATTATAAAGAGTGATGAAAGTTTTACCCGTTCCCGCTGCACCATACGCAACTAGATTTTTATCATCGGCGTATGCGTCAAATAGTTTTTCTTGATTATCAGTAAGGGGATCAATATCCCTCATCAATTCTGTATTGATTGGTTTACGACGCTTCATCTGTTTAGCGGTTAAACCGACACCAATTGGTTGATCTCTTTTTCTTTTAGCAGGCATAGATTAAACAGGTTTGACGGTGGATCCTGGAGCTTTAGAGCATTTGTTGAGAACGTCGTTCCAACCTGGATGCGACTTTCTCAGTTTATCGTAGACTTCTCCAATCTCTCCGCAACCAGGTGCAGAGGTTGGATCACTCCAGTCTCTTTGCCAGTCAGGATTATCCTCTAACCACTTAGTCCATGCATGTACGCTAAGGATAACGTCTTTTTGTTCACCAGTTTCCTTATTAATAACAGGATATGTAGCCATAAAAATTAACTTACGATGTAATATTTATTCACCACTCTAGTGCTTCAGCAATAGAAGGGAACTGTTCTTTGAATACACGCTTAGCATCATTAGCAATATCCATGTGCTCTTTCTGTGTGCCATTAGCAGAACGCAAATCAATATAATGAATCCACGATCTAATAGAGCCTGTCAAGTAGAGTCTTGTGGGAACAGCGAGGGGAAGCACAAAACGAGAGCACTCCTTTGCAATTCCCTCACGAATAAGTTCATTGTAAAGATCCATACCTTCATTAAAGTATGCTTCAATGCGTTGCTTCAAGAACTTAGTCTTCTCAGGATCAATATCATCAATAGAGTTCTGACGATTCTTTTCATCCTGACGACGCAGTTCGGGTACAGGAATACCAGCATCTAACCAATTGACATCAGCATATCTTTGTGAGAATTCTTGATATGTGAAACTTCGGTGACGCAACACTTGAGCCGCTATTCCGCGACTGGTGTTTAGTTCTAGAGTCATGAACGCTTGTTCAAAAATACTCCAGTGCTGGTGTTTAATACAATACTTCAAGAGTCCTGAGAAAGACTCACTCTCCTGGTTTTTTGGATTGCTTACGCGAGCACAATAGGCAATGTGTTTCTCCGCGTCAGGAGTTACACTGATCAGTTTTACGTCGTTCACTTAGTTTCAGTTCTTTTCTATAAAGTTTAGCATACATTACATCCTCTTGGGAATACCACTCCGGATGTTTCTTTGCTCGTTTAATAATTTTCTTTGCCGCTTTTTTGAGAGATAACTCTTCCATGGACATTAATCGGGGTAACCATCGTCGTCGTCAAAAATCTCATCATAATCAGTTATAGTTGCACTACTTCCGCTGGAGTATTTAGTCACGTCGGAATATACCTCCGACTCTAGCACCTCCACTAAAGATTTAAGATTACGCACGATCAGTTTAAGTCGTTCTTGCTGTTCTGCTTCCATAAAAAAGGGGGGCATATGCCCCCATTCTATCAATCTGTCACTAGTAAGTCAATCACTTTGTGTAAGTGTGTCCGCGATAAGTAAACTTGCCGTGGACTTCCTTAGGTGCAGATGTGAACTTCTTAGTCACAATACCTCGATAGGCAGTGTGAGTAATCTGTGCATCATGCAGAGCAGACTGTTTTTCAATCTGCTTCTTAATGAGGTTGAGTGTGTTCATGGTAGTCTCCTGAAGTAAGGGATTTTTAGCCCCGTTCCTTCAGTCGTTTGCGTCCCCGGAGGGATGAACGATCCGTTCCGCGACTTACTTGCGTCCAGTTTCCTGGATGAACGTAGAGTCATTATAGACTCATAATTTTATATAGTCAAGTAGTTTTGTAACTTGTGATACAATTTATAGAAACATCCCTGTATCAGACATAAACTTAAGAGTTTCTTTTAAATTACCACGATGATTTAATCCAATAGCAACCTGAGGGTACTCTGCTTCACTTCCGAACTCAGCACGAAATTGTCTGTCGCTGAAATCAGCACCAAGTAAAAACTCTTTTACTTGCTGTCCACATGCCTCAAGAACCATTTTTGCTCTTTCAGATTCTTGACTTCCGTTACTATAAACAAGTGCTTCAATCATTTGGCCTTTCTCCAATTTTATCCCACATTTCTTGTACTAGATCTTTTGATGGGGGCGTTTCTATGTATGGAGAATTTTTTGAATACTCCTGCCATTTATCAATTGCTTCCTGTGTAGGCACATTAATTATTATCCTATCACCATTTTCAACAAACTCTTTATTCATATCAATATATGTTTGAGGAGTCAGACGAATTTTTTTGGGTTGGTGCATTTTTCGATATTGATTTGCACCCAAATTATCTAGAAAATCATTCATATCTTTTTAACCAACAGGGTTTGCAAAGAGGGGTTGTCAAAAGTTGAGGACACTTATTTGCTGGAACGATCTTGCCACATGAACTGCACTTTGTCTCCCACATTTTCATCAATCTCGCTGCCTCCAATCATCAGGTTTATCTCTTTGAAACCAATTTACAATTTCATCTGCACTATCAAATCCCGTTTTATGATTGGATGGGTCGGGATCGCCTAGTCCCATCCTATTCATAAAATCATCTATACTACCTTCTTCAATATCCTGTGCTGCCTGGCGTCTTGCTTTTTGCAACCAATCTCTTGCAAGAGTATGTGCTTTGGCAAGTTTCTCTGCCCAGATCATATCCTCTAAGGGAACCTCTTCTTTGTTCGCAATACATTTGCAAATGGACTCAAGTCTGAGTCTGTATTGGGTAGAGAGCATATTAGTTCGTTTTGAGTTTGTCTTTTAAATCAAGAACCTTATTAACCTCATCAACCGCTGCAGACATCCTAGCACCTAGGATATCCATGATATCTTCGTAGATTACTTTATTATCCACGTAGTCATCGAAGTATGTGTCGATTGCTTCCTTAAGATACCTCTTGCGATGCCACTCAGGTGAATATGGTTTATAAGACATGGTGAAAGTAGTTTTTCATAGTGCGACTATAACAAAATATCGTTGACAAGTCAACTATTATATTTATCGACTAGTTTATCAACCTTTGTTTTCTTGCCAGAAAGTTTTTCAATCGCACACATTGAGGACTTTTGGTACTTCTTTAGCTTTTTATATTCTTTGAGAAGTCGATCAATATCCTCTTTAGGCATCTCGACTTCTACATCAAATCCTTTACTCATTTTTTCTTTTCTTTTTTTGGTTTCACACCCCAGAGTTTTGGGTTCACAGTACCAAATCCAAAATCAATTTTTTGAACTGCACCTTTACCATACTTGTCATAGTACATATCAAACAACTCTACAGTTTTTCTGCATCGAGTAAGATCAATGTACTCTACACCATCTACAATATACCAAACAAGTCTGGCATCATTTGGAAGAGACTTGTCGTTTGCTGCTTCAAGAGTAGTTTTCTCTTGCAGAATTTGGCAACTATAATCGGAAGGATTTATATTATTAGTCTCCGATCCAAAATTCGCCATTTCTTCGGTTTCCTTTTGTTCTACAGCAGTTGTCATGAACGACCTCCCCAATCGATGTCTGGATATGCCTCTTCGACATGTGCCTTTGTTAACTTATATTTAGTTTGTAACAACTTATCTTTTACAAGACAGAGAATTTCCGCTTCTTTTGGATGAAGTCCACGGAGGAGATTGATAAACATCATCTCTCTACGAGTCTTAGTAAGAGAATCGTTTCCGCCCTTTACAAAATTGTAGAGAACTCTCCACTCCTTGCGAAGAGATGTTTTGTTTCTACCATCAAGATCTTGTCCAGTTGCAGACAGGCCACCTTTTGTTTCGTTTGCAATGTTTTGTGATAGAGATCCATCAAATACACTTTGCTCATTTGGATCACCGTAAGGGACCTCTCCTTCAGGAACAACTGAAATAACACTTTCGTCAAAGTTCCAAATAAGGACTGCTTTGACAGAGTTGTCCTCATATTTTTTGAGGACTTCTACTTTCTTAGCACTCGATCTTTGAGCAGAAGCAAGTTCTAGAATTTCAAAGACAAAAGGATTAACAGGAAGTTCAACTGGTTTTGTAGGTGATCTCTTCGTAGGTGCTTTTGCCTTTGGTTTAGTTGCTCTAGGTTTTCTAGTTGTTGTCGTCTTCTTCGTCGGGTTCGTCATAGCTATTTTCAAATCGTACTGCTAAAATTTCATCTGGTAAAATATTTCCGTTTTCATCAAACATCTCTGGATGTGTGTAAACGGGTTGGGTTTGGTATACATGATCTTTCGCTAACCATCCTACCACACCTCCTACAAAAAAGAACATAATAGAGACTAATGTTCCTATCGTCAAAGTTACTGCTAACATCTTCTGTCCTCCAGAGACTATTTCTTTCTAATATCCAGATAGAAGTTTAAATGAAATACAATCTCTCGACGAAAAAGAGAGACCATTTTACCAAACTTTACCTGAAAAGTTTTGGGCGATTCTGGTTTTCTCCTCCTGTTGCGTAACAGCAACTCAACCCCACGATTTATGTGGGAATCGTGATTATTTAGTTTTCTTTTTCCTTCGTCCAGGTCTCCTGTCATGACTATACCTCCACGCATCTTCTAAGATGCCATACAAATAATTTTTAATTTTTCTTGCTTGAGGCTTGGGAATATGACCATAACCTTCCCGAAGTTGTTTATGCTCTGAGTCAGCACCACCTTTTAAATACTCATCAAGTTCTAATGTAAGATCGCTGAGTTCTGCTGCTGTAGTGCTCTCAATAAATGCATCAACTTCATGTTTTTTGGTTTTTGTATCTTTTAAGTAATCGTAGAATTTTAAATTCATCTGTCCCCCAAAGGCATTATCAATGGCATGTTCAATAAGATCATAGATGTCGATGAGGTTTTGTTCCATTAGACCAGTTTTTGTTCCCTTAGATACTTGACAGTTTCCATACATCCACCGATGAGTTTATCACCTTTGACAACTCTTGGAAAGGTTGTTCCCCTTCCAAATTTATCGTAGAATTCTTCGCGTGTAAAGTCTCTGTCAAGTTTATATATCACATGCTTGATTTCAGCAAGTATTAATACCTGCTGAACTTTATCGCAATATGGGCATCCGTCTCTAGAATAAACTGTAAATGTCATTGTTGTACTTCTTTCCAATCGTTTTCAAAAATTTCCATACCTTTATCGGTGAGGATATGATCATACATCTGATCAAACACCTTAGGTGGCATTGTTACTACTTGAGCACCATTGTACCAAGATCTAACTGCACGTTGCACACTACGAATAGATGCAGATAGAACTTGAGTCCTGATACCATGAATTTGGTAAAGTCCAGTAATAGAACGAACAACCTCTAGGCCTGCCACTGACTGGTCGTCTAACCGTCCTACAAAGGGAGAAACGTATGTTGCCCCTGCCTTTGCTGCTAGGACCGCCTGAGAGGCGCAGAAGATGAGTGTGACGTTAACCTTGATTCCTTGTTCAGAGAGTCGCTTACAAACAATTAGACCCTCGCGTGTACAAGGAACTTTGATTGTAGCAACATCACCAAATTTTTCGTACAAACGAATACCTTCATCATACATTTCAAGGTCAGATCCCATGACCTCCATGCTGATATCTTGTACCCCAATGTCCTTAATTTTTTGATAGACATCTTCTGGGTTTTTGCCACTCTTCATAATGAGGGTGGGATTAGTTGTGACACCATCAACCAATCCCGTTGAGAAATATTTTTCGATTACATCGGTGTCTGCCGTATCGAGGAAGATTTTCATTAAAAGCAAAATGCTGTGTCAATTATATATCATTATCTTCCTTATTGTAAAGACTTTCAAGTCTTTCTTTTGTCAAATCAACATACATGACTTTATCACCAGGGGCAGGTGCCTCTGGATGACGTGGTTTTGGTGGTTCATTCATCATCTTATTGATGTTTTGAATGTTCGCCCACATCAAAGCAAAGGCAGCACCTGCAATAACAGCGAAGCATGAAATGTAAACAAAGACAAGCCAACTGCTCAAAGTGCGTTACCTCTAGGAAGAACTTCCTCGGGGAACACAAACGATTCATGAGGTTGATCGACTGGTGCTAACCAAGCACGTAGACCTTCATTCAAGAGAATATTCTTGGTATAGAAAGTCTCAAACTCTGGATCCTCTGCCGCACGAATCTCCTGAGATACAAAGTCGTAAGCACGAAGATTAAGA
>Ga0163111_10002427_pt1 | contig 11809 bp, 4 predicted proteins | sample CRUFie1St18metaG_FD_109645 | JGI IMG/M metagenome (GOLD analysis project Ga0163111, IMG submission 109645) | Marine microbial communities from the Costa Rica Dome - CRUD Field 142mm St18 metaG | ecosystem: Environmental > Aquatic > Marine > Oceanic > Photic zone | place: Costa Rica: the Eastern... | reverse complement strand
TATTAGAACTCGATGCCGATAAACTAGTTGTAGCGTACTGCTGTGCAGCTCCCGCCACATTAGCACAAGAATTTGAATCACGAGAAATAGAGGCCGCGCCTGCAAAAGCAGTCGAAGATGACGGGCAGAACAAAAGAGCACTTGCTCCAGCAACACCAATAATTTGGCTAAGCTTCATAGACATTTTTTTGCAACTTGCGTGTTTGATCATTTCAATGAGGTGCCTACTGTTTGGATTGAGGAACGTCTCTGTTCTCTTGTATGATTGCTTTCTTCATTTACAGTTTTGAATTTTTAGTGAGAAACGATACGAGCGATCGATCAGCGAAAAGGGTGCGTCATAACGGACGAAGGTTGGACCGATCGTTGGGTTTCTGTGTGAATGATAAGACGAAACAAAACGATGTGTAGAATCTTCTGTTTTAATCATTTTTTTAAACTAAAAGCTGTAAGGTAAATGTTGAAGAATGACATGGTTCTGCTACTGCAATGTTGGATTGAGAAATCTAATTATTGCCGTCTTCTTTGCATCAACTCAGGACCAAGGGCCATTAGAATTGCAGCGACTCTAGGATCTCCCTTTGTATCTTCACTGCCCTCTCCGAGGAACGACGATTGAGCGCTTTCGCGTTGCATAAATGAGTCACAGCATGCCATAGTTGTCATCCAATCTAGTGATTCACCTTCATCAGTATCACCATCCAATGAGACCAAAATCCCTACATATTGTTCAACGCGAAGTCGTTTCCAATGGTGTGGCGACGAAAGGAGATCTGGTGCAAATGCAAATAAGTAGTGGCAAATCGAAGATGGTCGAATATCTCGAACCCAAACCTCCCTCGATAGATTCTTTGCTATAGTCGCGGCAGCTTTAGTCTTGTCCTCCAAACCGGTCCAAAAGAGCATTTGACGCACCGCACGGAGCTCGGCATAAGGTTTTCCATTGCCTATGGTACGGAGTGTTTTCGAACTTGCGTTGCCACCTACTCTAGTCATAAACTGATCTACTACGAGTTCGAAGTCTGCGAGATCTTGTGTCAGCTGCATCTTTGCACCCTCTCCCATGGGGCGAATTAAAGACGCCGTTGACACGAATGTGTATACCGAAAAAATTGAGACAGCCGATCCGACAACAAAGGAATATGGCGGCGGTAACTTTTGTAAGAATTTTCCGTACAAAATGTCATAGAATCCACTCAAATGCTTATGGACAAAGGAAGAGACATTCGCTCCTTCCGCATTCTCCAGACCATTGCTTCTACTACTTCCTTGTTGATTCAAGTATGCGCCTTCCTGGTGCATGCGTCCCATTATGCTTACAATGCGTTTATTCAACGCACGATAAATGGGATGAAGAATTAATTTATTGACCATATTGTCAATTTCCTTCCTTGCGGGTAGAAGTGCCTGCATTGATATGTTAGATGCCTCTTCCAGTTGGTTAGTCACTGCAGGCCGATAAGGTTCTAAGAAAACCTTTTCAGATGCGTTTTGCAAGCATTCCGACATAAAATACATGATCTTTGTCACCTTCATGTCATGTGCCAAAGCTTCTGTAGGGGATCCATCAGAATTGAGGCATCCGTCTTCGCCCACTTTGCTAACGGCATTTTCTGCTTGCAAACAGAATTGACTAATCATCCGAACAACGTTTTCAGCTATCATAGTCACTGCTGACAATTCACCGCCTCCTTCTCTTGGATCAGCCATTGCTAACTCGTGTCTGATAATCGTATCGAGTCTTTGAATGTCATATTTAGAAGGCAGTAATGGCAGGTGCGAAATGGCATTGCCCATGTCGTCAATAGTCACGTTTTGCTGGAACATATATTCCAGAGGGGCGCAAAGTCGCTCACTCGAAGCATTCAAAAATGCCATTTGCATTCGGAATAAACCCTTCTCTGACGCGTGGTTTCCTTGCAACATCAACCATTCCTGTGAATTGAACACAGCTGACATTGAGGTGGTGGTACTTGCACCAATACCACCAACTGACGCCGATTCACCGCTAATATTACCAAATTTTGCTGATTCATTACTCTTCACAAATGTCCAGCTGTCAGCACTAGAAGTTGATGGACCAATACGTCGGTTCCCATTTGCGCTAGTGTTATTCATGTTTGCTCCATTTCCAAAGTCGACGTTATTCACTTGTGTGCTCCATTGCAGAAATGGATCGTCAAGGGCGGCTGATCCTCCCAGCAATCCCATATTGGGGGTAGCGGAAGACGTTGCTGATGCTTCGTCCAGGGAAGCTGCGAAAGTAGATCCAGATACTCCAGCAGCTTGCATAGTATCTTGGAGAGACGCAAGCATGTTTAGAGTGGCCGACCGTGTCGCGGGATAAAGGGCCGCAATATCAGGAGAGAATTTTCCATGTTCATAGGTAATTATGTGTTTGAGCCGCTCCCCCATTCGTTGACAAAGACGATCCCAAAATAGAGTAAATATGGACCAATCTTTGTTATCAGTGCCACCACGTTCACGGATATTTTCATCGGCGCCTTCAAGAGCATCACTGTTAAGGAACGACTGAAATTTCTCGGGCACGGGAGCAGCCGCTACAACGTCCCTAAAGACTTGTCGGCTAACAGGATCAGACTTCCGAATTAGAACCTGCTGCAAATTCCATACTTGGAGAGAAGCATAGTAAATATCATCGGCCCATCCAGTTGCAGCACGCGCTCGGAACTCTTTGAGTTTATTTTTGAGTGCGCGTTGAACGTTTGCGTCGGAGAGTTTCTTGCTCGATGCAGAAATCTTGGCTTCGGAAGTGGCGGTTTCCTGAAGATTTGTTAAGGTAGTTGGAGACCAAAAATTGTTCGTAGCTTTTTCAGCGGCTGCAAGGGCATGATTGACGGCACTCCATGCCGCCTCAGGCAATTCTCCTAAGTGGTAATAAACTTGGAGTGTTGCGCCGAGCTGAACTATAGAGGTAGACGAAGTCACAGAACTCTTACTATCTTGCTGTTGCTGCGACAAGAGATTAGCAGCTGCCTCACGAACAGCGGCTGCAGTCTTGATGGCTTGTGGCCGAATGGCTTCGACAATCTCGATTCGGTTCTCGCTGCTATTTATTTGCCGGTCAAGTTCTGGTTTGGATAATAAATCTTCGATGACTGCTACCGAAGCTGCGGCTCGTGTCAAGTCTCTCAAATCATCTAGTAAAAAGTTTTCCAGCTTCGATGCCTCGAACTGCAATCTAAGGATCATTTTTAGTGTCGCCGATAATTGCAAGACCCTTGATAATCGGTTGGTTGCCTTTTCTATCCTACCTAACCCGCGTGAGAGTGATGTTTCGACACGAGATGCTACACCTTCTAAAACATCTCCTTGTCGCTTCAATCGATCGCAACGCTCACGAGTTGCGACCAATGTAGTAGTTTTGGATGAATTATTGTATGACCCGATGGAGAATGTTTCGGCTCCATTTTCTTTAGTAGTCTCGGTGTCGCCATCAATATCTTCTTCCTCGATTGTCGCAATAGTATACCCGTGCAGACGCAAAAGCGGCCCAGCAACAGCTTCTGGACTTGTTCTAGATACACGTTCTGCTAGTGATTCCACTAACGCTAACTTACGATCTACTTCCCCTAAGGCATCTTCCGCTTGCTGTTGGTGGTCTCGAATGGAGCGTCCAACGTTTCTATTGTTTTCTAGCAACAAGGCTGCAGCATAGGAGAAACTAGCTTCTGGTGTTGAAGTTTCCTCAGTAACTTTGCTTTCGTCACTATCATTTACAACTTTATTGTCAGCGCTGTCTTTTCCGTCGCCGTTGCCAGCATTGGCACTTGAATTCAGGTGCATCTTATGCTTGGTCAACAGTGGATCTTCACGCAATAAAAGTGCCAGAGACGAGGCCGCATTTGCTCCCAAAGAAGCTTCTTTTTTGGAGGACGATCTTCTTCGGCTAATCAGGGGGGAACTTGGGATCTTGGTCGTGGCAGCGTCGTCACTGACGCCTCCATCCGACCCAACAACGGCTAGTAGCCCCGTCATCCTCGACAAACCAATATTTCTTCACTAGAAGTGAATTTAACTAGAGCAATAACTCTTTATATTGCGTTCTCTATCCAAATAAGCGTATGAAAACTTTGACTTTAGTGGCGTATGGCAGTGAGTTGAACTGAATGTTTTTGCGTTCAGATCATTCTCGATTTCGTCATGGTCATTTCTGAGAATGAACCGACGAAAGATCGGATTAGCAAAACCAAAAGACTACGATAGAGCCTTTTCCAGAAAAATCGGGTGAAGGCAACAACTTCGCAACTCCCTTTGTGCTCTGGTCAACTCACATCCCTCTGATCTCGTTTGCATTAACACAAGATTTCATTGGGCTCTGTTATATAACCAAAGAAGGCCACTCTTTTGTGGAGCCTGCTGCATTTGGGTATGTGCTGCGGGCTGGGCTCTAGCAGGGCAGCTGCCGTGCCCCTGGGCCTGCCTGTGGGCCCAGCAGCGGTGGGGCACCCTTTGCAGTGAGGTCACCTGGGGGAGCGGGGCAAAGGCGTGTCTGACAATGCCCCACCAAGGCTGTGCCGCGCCTCTGGATGTGGCCGCTCGGGCTCTGTTACTGAGATGCTGCCTCTACCATTTGGGACAGATGGTGCATGCAGGGGTGAGTGCTGCCAGGACAGCAGTGGTCAGGTGGAGAGCCGGTCGGGAGCCTGTTGGAAGGCGATCGTGTTCTCATGAATCTATGGTCATACAAGTTTTGGGTTGACAGTGAGATTTGTACGAATCTTCTCGTTTTAGCGAAGACGAAATGATAGATACTTCTATTAAGTTTCTAGAAACGGAGTCTTTCCGATGCCCAATAAATCATTCTAAATCTTTTAGTAATCCTGAACCAAGATTAACTCGCTCAGCCAGGCTAGGGCCTCCAACTCCTCCATCGCTCCTCAGTCCGTGATCCGCAGCTTCTATTTCTGGACTCGACACAATTTCTGGGTTCTTGGCAGCCGTTGATGACGAAGCTGTCTCACTAGTAGAAACCGCCGACGATGAAGCAGTAAGTTTGGTGGCCTTTATATTCTCCTTAGTTCCCCACCTTGATTTGCCAGCGGCCGCAGCACGAGCTATTCTGCCATTTCGAAGGTCGTATACTGATGGTGGTTTTACTTCCACGATCGGTTCAGGGGGTGCGGTAGCTACAGCTTCACTTCCTGTGAATAGCTGTTGGCCTAGATTTACTCGTTCGGCCAATGAGGGTCCTCCGACACCACCATCGCTCCTCAATCCATGGTCCGCCGCTTCAATTTCGGGTGTTACTACCACAACAGGTGTCTGAGGGGGTGCCGGCGCAGGAGCCGCGGGCGGTGTGACAGCCGATGGCGGCGAAGACTTGGAAGCTTCAGTAGAAGCTTTCTTAGTTTCTGCATCTCCCCATCGCGACTTTCCAGCCTTTCCAGCTGCTGCTACTTTTTTGTTTCTTTGGTCAAATATATCAGGGCTGGGAAGGGTTACTGCTGCTGGTGCTGATGCTGCTACTCCATTAGCCTTTGTGACACCATTTACTTTGTCATTTTTTGGTTCTGCTTTGACATCTATTTCTGGACCTTTGGGGGTTATTTTTACTTTCGCAACTGCATCAGTCTTCGCAGGCAATGAGGTAGAACCATCAGAGGCTGGAGCGGCGGCTAACAAAAGTTTTATTTTTTCTTCGTACTTGGCCGCGGTGGCTAACTCCGCCGCCTTCACTGCTTTCATCTTCTGCTGTTGGGCTTGCACAATATACTTAGCCATAAAATCCTGATATACTACCAGTTTTGCCCTAAGTTGCTCCGTCGTCATACTACTCAGATTCATACCAGATGGAGGCTGGGAAGATGCCACTACTGCGTTTTCTTTAGGAATTGAGGCTCCACTCTCTTTCAGCTCAGTAACCTCGGTTTTCAGCGTCTGCAACATAATTTTTGTGATGAGCGGTTTTGAAGTCTTTGAGAAAATGATATTTGCATCCACTACCATTCATATCGAGAATAGCATATTGATGATTGCCATTCGAGTTTTGGATATGCGATGATACGTACCTTGATCTCGTCGTTTTTCTTTTCTTCGACTGCCTTTATGGCTCGGAGTTTTTCTTCGTGCGCTTTGGCCATGTAATTAGTTAGGTCCTCGGGAGAGAGAAACAAGGCTCCAGAATCTCCCTTCGTCGCCCTCGTCAAATAATTTGGTCCTATGTCAGGCACAAAAGATGTGACAACCGAACTTGTCACAATCAGTAAGAAGACTGCAACTGCTGAACTTGAGAATCTCATCTTCCTTTTCGTTGATGTTTCTTGTTTATTGCAATGTTGGTGGTATATCAATTAGAATCTCAATCAGACGAGGACACCGGAGAGTAGGCAAATCGTTTTGATTGCTGATCTGTTGTGGGTACGGGGTTGTTACTGTCTGAAATACCAACGGAATGTTGTAAATCAATGAACTAAAAGTGGGACCTGACTGTGATCCAAATTGTGCTTGCTCCTGATTGTATTTTCTGTATGGCCAGGGTGAAGAAATTGAGTGCAATAGGCAACAACTGCTTTAAGCTGTTTTATCGTGTCTTGGTTCTTGTACCTCGAATCGGTTGCTCTATTTTTTTCATGCTGCTGTAACAACAGGTTCTCGTTGCATGTCGCTGAAGAAAGAAAATTTTAAGCTACGTTGCTAAGTTTTTGACGTTTCCCAGCCAATCATGTGTTTGCTCGAGAACAACAACGTGTAAAATTATCGGTGTATTTTTCTTCTCCTTCTGCGCGTGGAATGAGGAGCAATGTGGTCCATTCGTCAATAGCTCGGTTTTCATAAACAACTGCAACCAAGGAGCGGGTGCTTAGTTGTTGTCTTGGAGAAGAGCTGTAGCTACTGCCCAAGAAATAATTAGAAGAATAGACCATCAAAATTGCCAAGAGAAATCTTTAGTTCTTCCAAGGAAGGGAATTTTGGGCACCACCACACCCCCCAAGGCCAGTTGGCCAGCAGTGGCTTACCAAAATGGGTTGCCGGCATGGTCTGCTGGCTAGCACTAGACCCAGAAGCAGCAAGAGAGCCCATGTTATTGCCAGAAGACTTTTTCCTTTCACACATGATGTTTTTTATTGTTGTTCTAAAGATGAGAACTGTATTCTAAGCAGGCAGGATGTGAGGGTCTACATCAGTTATTAATGATAGTACCTATGCATCATACATACTCGTCTTCGCGTTCATAATAATTATCGCTGGGTGATTTTTAGTTTCGATCTACCGTAAATCTATCGTATTTACTAACAGAACCAAGAGGAGGGAGATGCCTCTTCACAATCTTTCCACACAGCGAAGGAAAGCAACAGCCACCGACACAATCATTACCATCCACTTTCACCTTTATCATGTCCACCACAAACTCTCGACCCGTTCACCCTTCCGTACAATCCATCTTTGAGGGAAAGACGGGAGTGGAGTACTCGACTTGGGCACGAGTAACAAATCATAGCCTCGAGACAGATAGCACAGGAACTAATGGATATGATGGCATGCCGGATCTAGTGACAGCGAATGCATCTTCGATATCTATTTATCGTGTAGATACATCTACAGGGAAAATGATCTTGGTTCACACATATTCAAATTTGGCTGGAAATGTTTGCTTCCTGGGGACGCTGCGTGTCAACGATTATGATGACAGCGGTGACAACGAATCGAACAAAAACACCAGTGGCGAAGGAAATGTGGATCGGAACTCACAAAGGGTAATGAAGAGAGGTCGTCGACGCCGCCGTGCGGACGCCTTGCTGGTTGGATTTTGTGGACACCCACGTTTGGCCATTATCCATGTTAAACCAGATTTATTGTTGGCAACAACACTTCTCGATTTGACACCAGCTCTTACTGAGTATACGTATGGGGCCGTAACGCCATTGGAGCAAGACTTAATGGCCACTTTATTTCAAAGAGAGGAAGACAGCTCCCATCATCACCAAGCAACTGTTTCGGTTGTATTGGGTGGCGGGATCTCTCTCGTTTGTTTAGATCTCAAATACCATCACTCCAGTGGGGGTTGGCGGGCGATGGAAGAACCATATGTGCTACCACTTTCCATTCTCGCTCGGTCGATTGACAAAAAGACGATTATGGGACAAACAAACAACAACATAAATCACAGACACAATAATCAAAATAGCAACAAGGGCGACCTAAACAATTCGCTGTTGAGCCAGTCCATCGTAACCGGATTTGGAGAAATTTTTTCGACGGCATTTCTGCCTGGGTATTTAGAACCTACTATGGTCGTTCTGCACTCTAATCCTATCGTTGGGCACACATGGACTGGACGGCTGGGACGAGACACAGAGAGTGGTCGTGGCGGAACCCGGTACTCATTGGTCTTGACGGCAATCACTGTGACTGTTTGTCACCAACGATCGGCCTTGTTATGGTCCACTGAAGTTCCTGCTGATGCTATAAATGTGTATACGTGTCCAGCTGATACTGCAATTACAAGAAGTGATACTATACACCAAAGGTCTGGCCGCGATGCCAGTAGCACAGCCGCTTGCTTGGTTCATTGCGTGAATTCCATCGTCTGGGTCTCTAATGCAGGTCAGATCCAACAATGTTTAGCAGTCAATGGATTTGCAGCCTCGACATTATCTAACGCGTATAATAACATCGTTACGGCGAATCACTGGCCATTTCCTAAGCTCTCTATGCAACTCGACGGAGCACAATTCACTCCGATCAATACAAGCACATGGTTTGTTGTCTTACGACGAGGACAGGTGTATTTGTTGCAAAGAAACGATATTGGTGAATGGTCCATGATGTCCCTCTATCAAACTGTCGGGGCAGTTGGTGAAATTTCTGGTTTGATATCATGTCCTCTTGGACACTTTTCGCCGTCGTTTGGAAAAGAAAAAGGATTTTTTGATTCTTCGTTAAAAACGGAGACACCGGATGAGAAATCGATGCAAAAACAACACATGATTGGCCTTCTGTTTGTGGCCAGTCGACTAGGAGATTCTTCTTTGCTTGGATATGCGCTTGCAGAAACTTCCGTGGTGGCTGCTCTTCAAGCCGAGCTAGGTCTCGGGAGCGACAAGCAAAATATCAAGATAGATAATTCAGTCCTATCAAAGGAGGAAAACTCAGAGAAGCATTCTTTAACGAAAGCAGTCAAGGTCAATAGTGATATAGCTACGAACGATGATGAGTATGAGCGGACTCTTCAAATTGAAGAAGATGCCCTGTACGGTGATACCACTACTTTCAACGACAAATTGGAACGTCCTGACATTATTCCACCTAGCGATGACGACGGAGATGTAGATGATGAAAGTATTCGTAATGCGAAGAAAAAACGAGCTCGGTTTAGCAATTTACTGATAGTACGATCGCTTCGTGTGCTTGACTCACTAACCTCTTTGGGGCCTTTGGGCTCGGGCTGTTTGGGACCACTTGCTCCGACGCCCGAGATGGTAGTTGATCCAACCGTATCGAGTTTTAATGCAGCACCCTCTGCAGTTACAGGGCAGGTGTTCCCTTGTGGATATGGATCTAGTGGCGGCTTGGCCCTCTTTACTGTTCCAGGACGAGATGTTCGTAATATTTTAGCAGAAGCTGATTGCATTAATGCGAAGGCCTTGTTTAGTCTACCACGGCGTGGCTTGGTAATGATGGCTATGTTACCTGAAAACGGTGGGACTAAGGTTTTCAAACTTGAAGAAGATAAGAATGAACATAACTTGAATGAAGTCGACCTCAATGAGTTGTGCATTCAAGACCACACGCGTCAATTTTTTACCGATTGCCACTTGCTTGCATGTTGTGACCTCACAGATGATTCATTTATGGTTTTGGTGGCCTCACCGGTCGACGAAGAATCGTTTTTATATTTCATAGTTGTACTTCAACAAGAACCTTCTAAGCCGAATGGTGACGGAACAAATACTAGCACTCTTCGCATAAAGGTTGCAAATCAACTAGATATTCCAGATGGCGAGTATATCACATCTGCCAAGGCTGTTGAAGACCAAGAATCTGATGAAATATTGCTTACATATACCATTAGTACAGCTGGACCAACAGTGGTTCTTATCTCCAGCGATGGGACTATTACTACGAAACATGCGTTTTCAACAGTTAATACTAAATCTAAATTAGACGTTGAAGAGGAGATTCAATCCGAAGAGGAAAAATTCTATGCCAACCAAAAAATTGTTTCCATCGATATTTTTAAGGCGCCCAAGTCTTTCTTTCCACCAAGAGTGGTGAATACCTCTGGCAAAAGTAAATCTCAAAAAAAAGTGTCAAAAGTAGAAACGAATGCTGAACCGAATGTTATCGATGACAAAATGAAAGATTATCTGGATGAAGATGATATAGAGCTATACTACGAAGGCGATCCAGTCGAGATTAATGACGACCGAGAAGAAGAATATGATCATCTCGAGGTTGAAGAAAGTCCTCAAGGATCAGATGATGACAATTTGTGGTATATTGCCATTTGCCGTCAATCAGGAGAGCTTGAAATTTACCAATTTTCTAATTTCGACACACCCGTATGGTCGTGTGTCGGCTGCAGTCATGGTGTATCAACGTTAAATTCGTGGGACCAAACTAAAATATCTCGAAACCCGATCAGTCATACAGTTTGTACTCGAGAATTGAAATTCTTCTTCTGCGGTCCATCTTCAGATGAAAGAGAAATAAACAAAAAAGCTACTGGACCAAGGCCTTTTTGTCTAATGATTGAAACTAGTGACGGAGACGTTCAAATATATCATGCTGATATTCACCATCTGTCCCTCGATGTACAATCATTTAGACGAGTTCCTCTGAAGGATGTGTCAAGGCCTAGCCAAGAATCAACCAAGCACTTTTCAAAGTTGCGAAGGAAAAAAATTGTGTCTGGGCAAAACCATAATGATTTGTCGAAAGAATTTCAACACACGCGTTTATTTTCCTTTCGGAATATATCTGGTCTAGATGGAGCATTTGCGTCTGTTTCTCGACCTTTCTGGCTTATTGCAGAAAGAGGAAAACCTACCATTCTTCATCATAGGTGTAGACATGTCGCGCCAGCCGGAGCCAAACCTAGGCCTATTGCTGGGTTCTGTTCTGGGTTACCCCTTTCAAATCATCATAAATCCACCTATGTGACAGTACACGAAAGAGTTGGCCGAGTCGGGAGTCAGAGAATGACACTTTTTGATGGTGTTTTGAACCTTGCCTCAAAGAACAGCCTTCTTCCCGGTGGAGGATTATTTGTTGAGAAGATTCCATTTGGTGTAACTGTGAGGAAAATTCAGTTCATCGACGACGGCCATCCTTCGACGGGTTCAGTTCCCCTCTACGCTGTTCTAGTATCAAGAGAATTTGACGCAGACCTAAGTAAACTTAACGATGATGGTCTAAGCGCCGAAGAGCGCCAGCAGATAGCCGACGAAAAAGAAAATGCAAAAATCCAGCGACAAGTAGAGGCAGATCTTGGTGGCTTCGACGTGGAACAAGAGTGGGTGGAAGAAATCGAACGCGAAAACTGTTTTGAGATAGATAAAAATGTGGGTGGCGCTCCACCAGTTCCTACAAGCGCTTATTCTTTGTGGATTGTCGATGCGACTAATGGATGGCAGGTCGTTGACTCGTACGAAATGGGAGACTTTGAACATGGAATATCTATGGAAGTGATGACGCTGACCGATTTTGTTGCAGAGCCTGGTACTGATTACGATGTATCGGAAGAGGACTTAGATTCCAAATATTTCATTGTTGTAGGAACTGGAACAATTGAGAAGGACGGAGAAGATGTTGCATGTAAGGGAAGAGTGATACTATTTGAAGT
>Ga0163111_10002426_pt1 | contig 11810 bp, 18 predicted proteins | sample CRUFie1St18metaG_FD_109645 | JGI IMG/M metagenome (GOLD analysis project Ga0163111, IMG submission 109645) | Marine microbial communities from the Costa Rica Dome - CRUD Field 142mm St18 metaG | ecosystem: Environmental > Aquatic > Marine > Oceanic > Photic zone | place: Costa Rica: the Eastern... | reverse complement strand
TTTCTTTCTCTTGTAATACCTTGTGCAGTTACCACTACTTCTTCTAATTGTGCTACATCTTCGCTCATTGTAACATTAATTGTATCGGATGATCCAACTGTTCTAGATTGAGTTGTATATCCAACATAACTAAATGTCAAAACTGCTCCCTCGTCAACCATGATGCTATAATTACCATCAAAATCAGACTGAGTTCCAGAAGATGTGCCTTGCACAATAATATTTACTCCGGCAACAGGCATTCCTGACTCATCAGAAACAGAACCTGAAACCGCTTTGTCCTGTGCAAATGTTACTTGCACAAATAACGCTAGCAAAAGCGTCAAAATTCCACTAAACTTTGTTTTCATTTTAATTATATTTGAATTAGTCCAAAGACAAAAATCATAAAATAATGTTAATAAAACAACAATTAATTGTAAAATTTTAAGGTTTTTTTAAGAAATAAGCCATTTTTAATCAGAAAAATGTAGTAAAATTAATACTTATTTTAGCATTTTGTAGGTTAAATTTTTGTCCTAAGAAGCTTCCCTTTGTATAGTTTAAAGAAATAATTCCGTTTTCAGTCAAAGATGAAAACCCGAAGCCCCCTGAGTATAAACTATCACTCAAATTCATTATTTCATTATTGAAATTAGCTAGATCAAAAATGGTGTATATATATAAGGTATCATTTAAATAGTAATTGAAGCTACTATTAAACACTTTGAATTCATTTGCATAAATACTATTTTCATCAAAGCCCCTAATTGTATTTACTCCTCCAAATCTTAAAAGTTCATTCAGAACCATTTCATTTGATTTTATTTTTTCAAAAATAAATCTTGTATTAATTTTAAATTTTGAAGAAATATTGTGCTTTTTAATAAGTTCAAATTTAATTTTATTTAAATTCGACTTAATTCCTTCCTGAATTTTATTGCCATACCCATATTTAAAGGATAACAAAATATCATTTGGTAAAAATTGATCATTTATATCATTTTTTTGAAAGGTTGTGAATAAACTAAAAACATTTGATCGGAAAGGTTTAATATTTTCATTTGAAAACTCTGAATCAGATTTATTTGATTCCATTACAGTTCCTGTAGTCAATTTGCCAATTCTAAAATTTATATCTAAAAAATTGTGATATGAATTAAAAGCAGAGTCTTTTTGAATAATATTAATTCCATATTTGCTGTTAATAGGCAAATTAAAAATGTATGGTATTGACAAGTTAGCTTCTAATGATCTTTCCTCACTATTCTCATTTCGAAATTCAAATTGTAAGCACTCCCCATAATTAAAGTTGTTAAGTAAATAAGCCTTAACATATCCTTGAATATTTAGTTTTCCACTATCATTATCTGAATCAAAACCTATGTATCCGTCGAATGAATTTTTTTTTATTTTTTCTAAATAAAGAAAAAGTGTTGTAGAATCTCTTGTAAATAATAACTCAGGTGTTTTAACAATTTTTGTAATGCCTGCTTTATTTATTTCCTTAGTTTTTGAGTATAATTTGTCTATATCTAGAGGAGTATTTTTATTTATTTCGAATATTTTTTTCAAATATTTTTTTCGAAAACCTTTATGCCCAATAATTTTTATTTTATCTACACTCCTCCTTTCACCATAATTTATAGAAAGATTTGACCTGATGACATTAGACTTTGTTTTTTTTAGCTGATTGAATTTAACTTTTGCGAACGGAAACCCTCTTCTTGAAATTAAATCAGAAATTTCATTCAATATTAATTCTACATTTTCAAATTTGATTTGGTTTTTGTCATTTACTTTTATGGCTAAATAATCCTGAATATAATCTGGAAGCGTATTTAAATTATGAATTTTAATAAATTCAAGTTTATGGTTTTTATTAATTTTAACATTGTAAGAGAATTCATCAATTCTTTCTAATAATGATATTTCAGAATTAACAAACCCTTTTTGCTTCAATACACTTAAACTATCATTTATGCTTAATATCAATTTTTTGTATGAGGGATAATTATAAAATTTACTTTTAATATTGTCAATTTCATATTCTAACGAAACAACTTGTTTAATTTCTTTCTGGGAATACAAAAAATTCGTTGTTAAAAACAAAACAATAAAATATAACCACTTTTTTAAGGAAATTTTGTTTGTATTCATCTCATCAAATCAACGTTAAATAATTGATTTTAATATAATTAATGTTTTTTTTTTATAAAAGTGTGAAAATTTAAGATGTAACATTTGAATAATTGATTTAAATTTTTAACTTTGCGCGCCTATTTAAATTAGAGGTAAAAAAAAAATATTTTTTAATATGCCAACTATATCACAATTAGTTAGAAAAGGAAGAGCTAAAATTTCGAAGAAAAGTAAATCGGCTGCTCTTAGTTCATGTCCTCAAAGACGAGGTGTTTGTACACGTGTTTACACGACTACCCCTAAAAAGCCAAATTCTGCTATGAGGAAGGTTGCTAGAGTAAGACTAACTAACGGAAATGAAGTCAATGCTTACATTCCTGGCGAGGGACATAATTTACAGGAACACTCCATTGTTTTAGTTAGAGGTGGAAGAGTTAAGGATCTCCCAGGCGTAAGATACCACATTATTAGGGGGGCACTTGATACTGCTGGTGTTGAGGGTAGATCTCAGAGAAGATCTAAGTATGGAGCTAAAAAACCTAAGAAATAGTTGATACAAATTATATAATATGAGAAAAAAACAGGCAAAAAAACGACCACTTCTTCCAGATCCTAAATTTAATGATGAACTTGTGACTAGGTTTGTGAATATGATGATGTGGAGTGGCAAGAAGTCTGTTGCTTTCAAAATCTTTTATGATGCGTTAGATGTTGTTGAATTAAAAAAGACAGATGATGAAAAATCTGCCCTTGAAATATGGAAAGACGCTTTATCAAATGTAATGCCTCATGTTGAGGTAAGAAGTAGACGTGTCGGTGGTGCTACATTTCAAATTCCAAGCCCAATTAGATCAGATAGAAAAATTTCAATTGCCATGAAATGGTTAATTAATTATTCTCGTAAAAGAAATGAAAAATCTATGGCGCAAAAACTCGCTGCTGAAGTTTTAGCTGCAGCCAAAGAAGAGGGAGCTGCCGTAAAGAAAAAAGTTGATACACATAAGATGGCAGAAGCAAATAAAGCATTTTCACATTTTAGATTTTAAAATATGTCCAGAGATTTAAAATATACAAGAAATATTGGTATTGCCGCGCATATTGATGCTGGGAAAACTACGACTACTGAAAGAATACTCTATTATACTGGTGTATCTCATAAAATTGGTGAAGTTCATGATGGTGCAGCAACTATGGACTGGATGGAGCAAGAACAAGAAAGAGGAATCACAATTACTTCTGCAGCAACTACATGTACGTGGGATTTTCCTACAGATAATGGCAAAAAGAATGAAGATTCCAAGGGCTACCACTTTAATATAATTGACACACCAGGTCACGTTGACTTCACAGTTGAAGTTAACAGATCGTTAAGAGTATTGGATGGACTGGTTTTTCTTTTCAGTGCTGTTGATGGAGTAGAGCCACAATCTGAGACTAACTGGAGACTTGCTGATAATTATAAAGTTCCCAGAATTGGATTTGTAAATAAAATGGACAGACAAGGTTCCAATTTTTCCATGGTTTGTAAACAGGTTAAGGAAATGTTAGGATCAAATGCTGTTCAGATAGTCCTACCAATTGGAGAAGAGGCAGACTTTAAAGGTATTGTAGATCTAATCAAAAACAGAGCAATTATATGGCATGAGGAATCTATGGGGTCCACTTTTGATGTGGTTGAAATCCCAGATGAACTTAAAGAAGAAGCAAAAAAATATAGAGGATTACTTATTGAGGAAGTTGCTTCTTATGACGATGCTTTACTAGAAAAGTTCATGGAAGATGAAGATTCTATAACGGAAGAAGAAATACACAATGCCTTACGTGCTGCAGTTATGGATATGGCAATAATCCCTATGATTTGTGGATCTGCTTTTAAGAATAAAGGGGTTCAATTCCTATTAGATGCGGTTTGCAGATATTTACCATCTCCAATAGACAAAGATGCAATAGTAGGAACTAACCCTAACAATAAAGAAGAAATTTCTAGAAAGCCTTCAGTTGAAGAGCCTTTTGCAGCACTTGCATTTAAGATTGCAACTGATCCATTCGTTGGAAGACTTGCTTTTTTTAGAGTTTACTCCGGTAAGCTTCCCGCAGGATCATATGTTCTAAATAACAGATCAGGTAAAAAAGAAAGAATTTCAAGAATCTACCAGATGCACTCAAACAAACAAAATGCTATTGACGTTATTGAAGCTGGTGATATTGGTGCAGCTGTTGGTTTCAAAGATATTAAAACGGGTGATAGTTTAACAGCTGAGAAAGCCCCCATTGTACTTGAAAGTATGGATTTCCCAGACCCTGTTATTGGTATCGCAGTTGAGGCCAAAACTAAAGCTGATGTTGACAAGTTAGGTATGGCTCTTGCCAAGCTTTCGGAAGAAGATCCAACGTTCACCGTCAGGACTGATGAGGCTTCAGGACAAACTATAATTTCTGGAATGGGTGAATTGCATTTGGATATTATTGTTGATAGACTAAAAAGAGAATTTAAGGTTGAGGTTAATGAGGGTGAGCCAATGGTAGAATATAAGGAGGCAATCACATTAAAGGCTGATCACCGTGAAGTATATAAAAAACAATCGGGTGGTAGAGGTAAATTTGCAGATATTGCATTTACAGTAGAACCTGCTGAAGAAGGAAAACAAGGTTTAGAGTTTATTTCAAATATTAAAGGAGGAAATGTTCCTAAAGAATTTATTCCTTCGGTTGAAAAAGGATTTAAAATGGCTATGCATAATGGACCATTAGCAGGATATGAAGTTGATTCAATGAAGGTTACATTAAACGATGGTTCCTACCATGATGTTGATTCAGATCAGTTATCATTCGAACTAGCCGCAAAGATTGGTTTTAAAAATGCTGCAAGGTTGGCAAAGTTTGTTATTATGGAGCCTATTATGAAACTTGAGGTTTTAACCCCTGAAGAAAATATGGGCGATATTGTTGGTGACCTCAACAGAAGAAGAGGGCAGGTAAATGACATGGGTGATCGTGCCGGATCAAAAGTTGTTAAGGCTGATGTACCTCTTTCCGAAATGTTTGGATATGTTACTTCGTTAAGAACATTATCATCCGGTAGAGCAACATCAACTATGGAATTTTCGCATTATGCAGCAACCCCTTCAAACGTTTCAGAAGAGGTAATTAAAAAAGCAAATGGATCTATTGATTCTTAATTAAGAATATATGAGTCAAAAAATTAGAATAAAATTAAAATCTTATGATCACAGTTTAGTTGATAATTCTGCTGAAAAGATTGTCAAAACTGTTAAAAGTACTGGAGCTGTGGTAACTGGGCCAATTCCCTTACCAACACACAAGAAACTTTTTACGGTTTTGAGATCACCTCATGTAAATAAGAAGTCGAGAGAGCAGTTTCAATTGAGTTCTTACAAAAGATTACTGGATATATATAGTACATCTTCGAAAACAATTGATGCCCTAATGAAGTTAGAATTGCCGAGTGGTGTAGAAGTAGAAATTAAGGTTTAAAATTTATTGCCAGATAAATTCTGGTTTAACATGTCCGGAGCGTTTCGCAAAGGAAAAATGGAGATAAATAATTTAGGGTTAAATTATTTTGACCCTAAATTTTTAGAAAAAAAGAAAAAATATAATTATGTCTGGGTTAATAGGAAAAAAAATAGGAATGACCAGTATTTTCGATGAGAACGGAAAAAATATTCCGTGTACTGTAATTGAGGCTGGCCCCTGTATTGTTACCCAAGTCAGAACTGAAGAAATTGACGGTTACAAAGCTGTTCAACTAGGTTTCGATGACAAAACAGAGAAAAGTACTACTAAAGCATTAAAGGGTCATGCAAAGAAAGCAGGAACTTTAGCAAAAATTAAAGTGGTAGAATTTCAAGGTTTTGATCACGATCTGAATTTGGGAGATACTATAGGTGTTGATCACTTTGAAGAAGGAGAATTTGTTGATGTCTCAGGAATTTCGAAAGGAAAAGGATTTCAAGGAGTTGTGAAAAGACATGGCTTCGCTGGAGTTGGTCAAGCAACTCACGGCCAACACAATAGATTAAGAGCTCCAGGTTCAATCGGTGCTGCCTCTTACCCTGCTAGAGTATTCAAGGGAATGAAAATGGCAGGAAGAATGGGTGGAGAGAAGGTTAAAGTTATGAATTTAAGAGTTTTAAAGGTTGTTCCAGAGAAAAATCTTTTACTTGTTAAAGGATGTGTTCCTGGTCATAAAAACTCATATTTAATTATACAGAAGTAATGAAAATAGCGGTATTAAATTCAAAAGGTAAAGTAACAGGTAGAGAAGTAAATCTTCCTAAAGAAATATTTTCCATTGAGCCAAGTGAGCATGCACTATACCTTGATGTAAAACAATATCTGGCTAATCAAAGACAAGGTACTCACAAGGCAAAAGAGAGGTCAGATATTAAGGGAAGTACCAGAAAAATCAAGAAGCAAAAAGGAACAGGAACAGCACGTGCAGGAAGTATCAAGTCTGGGATATTTAGAGGTGGTGGAAGAATTTTTGGTCCGAGGCCAAGGGATTATGAGATAAAACTCAATAAAAAACTAAAAAGACTAGCTAGAAAATCTGCATTGACACTAAAGGCAAAAGACAAAGCAATCACGATAATTGAAGACTTTGACTTCAAAGCGCCTAAAACAAAGATGTTTATTGATGTTCTAAAAGCTTTGAAAGTCGAAGATAAAAAATCTCTTATTGTATTTGGCACCCCAAATAATAATGTATATTTGTCATCGCGAAATTTTAAAGGATCTGAAGTTGTAACTAGCTCTGAAATAAGCACTTATAAAATTCTAAATGCAAAACAGCTTATTATTTCTGAAAGTTCCTTACAAAATATTAATGAAAACTTAAGTAAATAACTATGAGTCTTTTGATAAAACCTATTATTACCGAGAAGGCTACTAGCGATAGTGAGTTAAAAAATTGTTACACTTTTCAGGTTAAAAGGTCTGCTAATAAGGTTGAAATAAAAAAAGCTATCGAATCAGCTTATGCGGTAAAAGTTGATAAGGTAAGAACATTAAATGTTAGGTCTGACAGGAAAATCAGATACACAAAAGCAGGAGTTCAGTATGGTAAAACAAATGCTTTCAAAAAGGCTATTGTACAATTGGCTGAAGGTGAATCAATAGATTTATATGCAAACGCTTAATTTAAAAATATTATGTCAGTTAGAAAATTAAAACCAATAACACCAGGACAAAGATTTAGAATCGTAAATGAATATTCTGAATTAACTACATCTAAACCTGAAAAGAGCCTTCTAACCACAATCAAGAAAACTGGTGGAAGAAATAATCAGGGTAGAATGACTATGAGATACAAAGGTGGAGGACATAAGAGAAGGTATAGGGTTATTGATTTTAAAAGAGATAAATTTGATGTTATCGGAGAGGTGTTGTCCATTGAATATGATCCCAATAGATCTGCATTTATAGCTTTAGTTTCTTACACTGATAATGAAAAAAGGTATATCATTGCTCAAAAAGGTATGAAGGTAGGGCAGCAGGTAGTTTCTGGAAAAGAGGTAACCCCTGATATTGGTAATACAATGCCGCTTTCAAGTATTCCTCTTGGAACAGTTATTTCATGTATTGAGATGAGACCAGGAAAAGGTGCAACTCTTGCAAGAAGTGCTGGTTCTTATGCACAATTAATGGCAAGAGAAGGGAAATTTACAACTATAAAACTCCCCTCAGGAGAAACAAGATTAGTTTTAAGTAATTGCTTAGCAACGATTGGAGTTGTTTCTAATTCAGACCACCAACTTACTATTTCTGGAAAAGCTGGAAGATCAAGATGGCTTGGTAGAAGACCTAGAACTAGACCTGTTGCAATGAACCCTGTTGATCATCCAATGGGTGGAGGTGAAGGAAAAGCTTCTGGTGGTCATCCAAGATCTAGAAAAGGTATTCCAGCAAAAGGATTCAGAACTAGATCTAAAACAAAAGAAAGTAATAAATATATAATCGAAAGAAGAAACAAATAATTATGTCTAGATCTTTAAAAAAAGGCCCGTATGTTCACTTTAAATTAAATAGAAAAGTGGAAAAAAATGTTCAGGATAATAAAAAAACAGTTATTAAAACTTGGTCTAGGGCTAGTATGATTACACCTGATTTTGTTGGACAAACCATAGCTGTTCATAATGGCAGGCAATTCATTCCAGTGTATATTACTGAGAATATGGTTGGGCATAAATTAGGTGAATTTTCTCCAACAAGATCTTTTAGAGGTCATGCTGGTGCTAAGAACAAGGGAAAAAAGTAGAACTATGAGTAATAGTAAATTGAAAATAACAGATAATAATAAATCCGCGGTCGCAAAGCTGAATAATTGCCCAACGTCTCCAAGAAAAATGAGAATTGTTGCAGATTTAGTTAGGGGGAAAGATGTAGATAAGGCATTAGATATATTTAAATTTAGTCAGAAAGAGGCATCAAGAAAACTAGAAAAATTGTTATTGTCTGCAATTTCAAATTGGCAAGCTAAAAATAAAGATTCAAATATAGATGAAGCAAACCTTTTTATTCAAGAAATTAAAGTGGACAGTGCAACTATGTTAAAAAGAATCAGAACTGCGCCTCAGGGAAGAGCTCACAGAATTAGGAAAAGATCTAATCACGTAACAATCGTATTAAATTCAAAAGATAATACTCAAAGTAAATAATCAAATGGGACAAAAAACAAATCCAATAGGAAATAGAATTGGCATTATTAGAGGATGGGAGTCTAACTGGTACGGCGGTAAAGATTATGGAGATAAATTGGCCGAAGACCAAAAAATAAGAAATTATATTCACGCTAGATTGGCTAAGGCTAGTATCTCAAGAGTTATTATTGAAAGGACCCTCAAGATTATTACCATTACAATAACAACCTCTCGACCAGGGATTATTATCGGAAAAGGAGGGCAGGAAGTTGATAAATTAAAAGAGGAACTTAAAAAGATTACCTCAAAGGATATTCAACTAAATATTTATGAAATAAAAAGACCTGAGCTAGATGCTTTTCTTGTTGCAACAAGTGTTGCCAGGCAAATTGAGAATAGAATTTCGTATAAACGTGCTATAAAGATGGCTATTGCCGCCTCCATAAGAATGAATGCCGAGGGTATTAAGATTCAGATAAGCGGTAGGTTAAATGGTGCTGAAATGGCAAGAAGTGAGCATTATAAAGAGGGGAGAATTCCTCTATCTACTTTCAGAGCTGACATTGATTATGCAATGGTTGAAGCACATACAACCTATGGAAGAATAGGAATAAAAGTTTGGATAATGAAGGGTGAGGTTTATGGTAAAAGAGATTTAAATCCACTTGTAGGTCTTTCAAAAAAACAAGGTAAAAACAACAGAAGAAAAAGAAATTAATCAATTATGTTACAGCCAAAAAAAACAAAATATCGTAAAGTTCAGAAGGGTAGAATGAAGGGTAATTCTGGAAGAGGTCATACGCTTTCAAATGGAATGTTTGGCATAAAATCAATGGATTCAAATTTTCTAACTTCTAGACAAATTGAGGCAGCAAGAATTGCAGCAACGAGATACATGAAAAGAGAAGGTCAATTATGGATAAAAATTTTTCCTGATAAGCCTATCACTAAAAAACCACTTGAGGTTCGTATGGGAAAGGGAAAAGGAGCAGTTGAATATTGGGCTGCAGTTGTTAAGCCTGGTAGAATACTTTTTGAGGTTGGAGGAGTTCCATTAGACATTGCAAAAGAAGCATTAAGACTTGCAGCTCAAAAATTACCCGTTAAAACAAAATTTATAATTGCGAGAGATTGCGAAGCATAATATATCAATATGAAGCAACAGGAAGTTATAAAATTATCTGACACTGATCTTAAAGATCAGCTTGTAGAAAACAAAAAAAAATATAATGAGCTAAAGATGGCTCACGCTGTATCTCCTTTGGAAAATCCAATTCAGATTAAAGCTTTAAGAAAATCTATTGCTAGAATCATGACAGAATTAAACCAAAGAAAAAATAAATAATTTATTCTATTGAATATGGAAAAAAGAAATTTAAGAAAAGAAAGAATTGGGGTTGTTACCAGCAATAAAATGCAGAAATCAATTATAGTTTCTGAAGTTAAAAAAGTTAAACACCCAATGTATGGAAAGTTTGTATTAAAAACTAAAAAGTATGTTGCTCATGATGAGCAAAATGATTGCAATATTGGAGACAGAGTAAAAATAATGGAGACAAGGCCTATGAGTAGGTCTAAATGTTGGAGGTTAGTAGAAATAATCGAAAGAGCTAAATAATTATGTTACAACAAGAATCAAGATTAAAAGTTGCTGATAACACAGGTGCTAAGGAAGTACTAACCATAAGAGTATTAGGTGGTACTAAAAGAAGATATGCATCTTTGGGAGATAAAATAGTTGTTTCTGTTAAATCTGCAACACCAAATGGTATGGTCAAAAAAGGATCTGTGTCATCAGCTGTTGTTGTCAGAACGACTAAAGAAGTTAGAAGAAAAGATGGGTCTTACATTAGATTTGATGATAATGCATGTGTGTTATTAGATGCATCTGGTGAAATGAAAGGAACTAGAGTTTTTGGACCGGTAGCAAGAGAATTGAGAGATAAGAAATTTATGAAAATTGTTTCTCTAGCTCCAGAAGTCCTATAAATTTTTTATATGAGAAGAAAATTAAAAATTAAAACAGGAGACATTGTAAAGGTAATTTCTGGAAATCAGAAAGGTACTCAGGGAAAAGTTTTAAGAGTTTACGCTAATAAAAACAGAGCAATAGTTGAAGGTGTAAACACTGTGAAGAAACATAATAAACCTAATGCAAATAATCCTAAAGGTGGCATTACTGAAAAGGAGTTATCAATTGATATTTCTAATATATCATTAATTACCTCAGAAGGTAAACCTACTCGAGTTGGTTTTAAAATTGAAAATGATAAAAAAGTTAGATACTCAAAAAAATCTGACGAAGTTTTATAGTTATGAGTTATATACCAAGATTAAAAAAAGAATATAATAACAATGTTATTTCTAGACTTACAAAAGAGTTTAGTTACGATAATGTTATGGAGGTTCCTAAACTAAAGAAAATTGTTATTTCAAAAGGAGTTGGTGCTGCCGTTAATGACAAAAAGTTAATTGACCATGCCATCAATGAAATATCAGAAATCTCTGGTCAAAAAGCTATAGCTACAATCTCTAAAAAAGATGTAGCTTCTTTCAAGCTTAGAAAAGGGATGCCGGTAGGAGTTAAAGTTACTCTAAGAGGTGAAAGAATGTATGAATTTTTGGATAGATTCGTTACCACAGCGTTACCAAGGGTTAGGGATTTTAATGGAGTTAAAAGTACTGGTTTTGATGGAAGAGGGAATTATAATTTAGGAATAACAGAACAAATTATTTTTCCTGAGATAAATATCGATAAGATAAATAAAATTTCTGGTATGGATATAACTTTTGTTACTGATGCCAAATCTGATAAAGAAGCAATGGAGCTTCTAAGCGAATTAGGGTTGCCATTCAGAAAAAAATCTGAAGAAATTTTAAAACCAAAAAAAGTTGATAAACAACCAGTGATCGATCCCTCAGAAGATGCATCCGTTGATGAAGTTAGCGTTGAAGACGCACCTGTTGATGAAGTTAGTGTTGAAGACGCACCTGTTGATAAAGTTAGTGTTGAAGATGCACCTGTTG
>Ga0163111_10002422_pt1 | contig 11822 bp, 9 predicted proteins | sample CRUFie1St18metaG_FD_109645 | JGI IMG/M metagenome (GOLD analysis project Ga0163111, IMG submission 109645) | Marine microbial communities from the Costa Rica Dome - CRUD Field 142mm St18 metaG | ecosystem: Environmental > Aquatic > Marine > Oceanic > Photic zone | place: Costa Rica: the Eastern... | reverse complement strand
TTGGAGACTTAGAGTTTAGTGGTTCTAATATGATCGTTTACTCCACAGATAATGAAAACTTTACCGTTAAACTTACAACAAACTATAGTGATTTAATCACATTAAGTATTTATGATATAAGAGGTAGAATTTTAGAATCAAGAAATATATCAAAAGCGAATAGTTTAAGCTATATATCTAATTTAAATTTGTCAAATGTTGAAGCTGGCATTTATTTTATCAGACTTGGTAATTCTACGGTAGGTTATAAAACAGAAAGAATAATTGTCAGATAACAAAGTTTTAAAAAAAAGGAGGGTATTTTTACCTTCCTTTTTATTAAAATATAGCTTTAAGCTGAATTGAACCATTATGGATAGTTCTGACCTTATTACTTTTTCTTCCCATGTAAATAAAGTTTATATCTAACAGTTTTGATAGTTTTCTTTGAAATTTACATGACCATGTATAGTTTTCCCCTTTTTGTAACCCATTCATCATTATATAACTTATAACAGAGTTTATATCTCCGTTAAACTCATTTTTGAAGTAATTAAATTGTGATATAAATCCTGTTTTTTCATTTTGATTTAAAAAAAGTGAAACACCAAAATTTTGTTGTTTAAGAGATTCTTGATTTCCTATAGAATTATCAATGTTTGATAATTTATATATAAAATTAATTCTGTTATTTATCCCTGAAAAATAAGTCAATTTTGGATTAATGCTATAATCATTTATATCATAATTCTTATCTTGAAAACTTTCACTCCAATTTGTTTTCTTTTGATTATTAGCTATAATTTCTAACAGATATAAATCATCAATTTTATGAATAAAATTTATTTTTTTAATTAAGCTCGAACTCTTTGTAGAGCCAAAAGAGAAATTATTTTTTGATTTATTTTCAATAAAAGTAAAAGCTAAAGAATATTTTTGTTTTGACCTATTAAAATAAAAAACATTCTTTAAAGAATAGTTATATGCTAAAAGACTATAATCATCAATGCTAAACGGGTTTAACTCTATATTTGGATTTATATCCAGATTTGTCTTTTTATCCAATGAATATTGAAATTGGTTTGAAATTTTTGACAAGAATTTATTAAAACCTAAATCGCTTTTTCTCAATTTTAAAAAATTTATCTTCAATGAGTAGTTTAACTTATTTTGATAAGTTCGAATAAAAATTTGATTTGGTAAAAGCACTCTTATATATCTTCCCTCGTCTTCGAATACAGCAATTTCAAATTCCTCCAATTCTTGGATGTTATTTCCGTTAATATCTATCCACTTATAAGTTCCTAATCCAGGTTCAACTTCTATAAATGTGAATTCTTGCTGAGGTAAATTACCAGAATTAGTTTCAAAAAAAAGATTTGAGTTAATGTTGTTTTTAAATAGTTTTTGATTATAAATTAGTCTAGTATTTAAAAATTCTTCACTTGAATTTTCGTTTATCGATTTTGAATTATTTTGATTTATATAAATACTAAATCTTGTTTTTTTATCATTTATAATTTCCGAATTAATAAAATAACTTCTATATGAATTAACATTATTTAGATCGCCATTAAATATACTATCATTATTCTTTTTTTGATATCCGATTTCAACAAACGACTTTTCTTTATTACCAAAACCTTTTTTAATTTGAAAAACATCTTGACCAAAGTCTGGATTTAGTAAATCTTGAATAATATTACTTTTTTTCTTTTCGTAATTATAATTGATTTCTGCCCATCCAATTTTATGATTTAGCTTTATATAATTATTAGAGTTTATAAAATCACTAGAGTAATCATCTTGATCAGAATGCATAAAACTATTGCTTGAACTAATTTCCAATATTTTATTTTTATTAGAATTAATATTTATATTATTTCGAATACCATTAAAAAAATCACCATACTTTAAACTTTCAAAGATGTAATTTAATACACCAACTTTTTTGTTGCTTATTTCTAAAATTCCTTTTGTAAAAAGTTGATTATAATTTCTTGAAATATTTTCGGGTAAATCCCAGTCCCTATTAAATTCTGTATTATATATTCTTTCTATAGAATTGAAGTTGTCTTCTATATAATTTATATCAAATTCAGTAATTAGATTTAAGTCATTAAGACTCTTTTCTGTAATGTAATTTAATTTTGAAGCAAATCCGGTATTATTTGAATCATCAATTGAAGAAAAAAGATTTTCATCTTTGTTACTCGCTGATAATTCAATATTTATTTGAGAGTTGTTTTTAATCTTTATAATTGAATTATATGTTAAAAGTTGTAATTTTTTTGGTGCAATTAATTTTATAATAGGCTCATAATTCCCCTGTTTTTCTCCATTTTCAGGAGAGATATACTCGTATATATTTTCAATTGTATTGTCATTAATCAATATATAATTACCCTGATTTTGTCCTACATTTGTGAATTTAACGTCATATAGCTCATCTTCTGGATTATTAGAGTATACAAAAATTTCAATATTATTAATTATTTCTTTTTTATAAAAGATTCTATTTTCATCAAACGAAACTAAAATTCCTGTGGGTGCTGACATTAGTTCACTATTATCACCTGCATTTGATAGTATACCAATTTGATTGCCTGAAATATTTTGCAGTAATGGTTGATCTTTTATATCATTTTCATTATAAATGGAAATATTATGTTTACTTCGATTTTTTTTCAATTCAATTTTTGAAAAACCAAAGAAACTATTGAAATTTTTTTCACTTACCTGATATTCAATTTGCACTCTCATATCAGACATGATAGGAAATGTTGAATTAAAAATTATTTCACCTGCATTATAATTAATAACATAGTCTTTATCTATTCCTCTTTCAATTCTTTTCCCATTAACAAATACAGATTCACTTCCTGAAACTACAAGAACGTAAAGTTCACCATTTTGTCCTACAAGCTTGTATGGACCTTGATTCCCATTTTGTGTTATTATTTGTGTGCGTTTATATTTTCCTTTTACAATTGCTCCAGTAACTTGAAAATTGGTTGAATTATTTAACCTCGTGTTAACAGCTAGCCCTTGAATTCTTTTATTGAATTTGCCAAAAAAAGTCTCATTTTCATTTAAATCAATATCTCCACCTCTAATTTTCCAATCTTTTGATGAAATTTCAATAAAGATTTGATCAAATTCGTCAATCTGTTGTGAATAACCATTATTTTGAATAGGGATATTTGAATCTTGAATTGATGCTTTAATAAAAGTATTTTCATTTAGTTTTCCTGAAATTTGTAAATCAAGCTCACTATTTAAAACCGAATTTTGGTTATTTCCGATTGTAACTCCTCGTGATATACTTCCGTAGGTTTCTATTTTGTCATTTATTTTGAGCTTATTTTCTTTATTGCTTTCTGATAATTTATATAGTTTATCAAGATTATATGTATTTTCAATTATAACATCACTATTTAGTTTTGAATATTCTTTTGAAAGAATTAAGGGAAAATTTATTTCTGAAATGGAGTCCTTAAATTTTTTAAGTTCCTTTTTGTAGTCCAGTATTTGATTCTTTTTAATATTTGTAGAGTCTTTAGCAATCTCTATCCCGTAAGAATTAATGCTATAAATTAGAATCAAAAAAAATAATGTTGATCGCATATATTAGAATAAACTAAAAATAATAGAAAATATTTTATCATCTTTATTGTTTAAAAATTTAAATTTTAATGAAAATAATTTCTTACAATGTCAATGGAGTACGTGCAGCTTTGAGAAAAGGCTTAGCTGAATGGCTTATGCAAGAAAGTCCGGACATAATATGCCTACAAGAAATTAAAGCATTAAAAAGTCAAATTGATATAGAGGCTTTTGAATCTATCGGTTATAAATATAACTATTGGTTTAGTGCTCAAAAAAAGGGTTATAGTGGGGTTGCAATTCTGTCTAAATATAAACCGCTCAATGTTGAATATGGTACAGGAATAAGCTCTATGGATTTTGAGGGAAGAAATATAAGATTAGATTTTAATGATTTTTCTGTGATGAGTTTATATGTTCCCTCAGGTACAAATTTAGAAAGGCTTCAATTCAAATTAGATTATATGGAAAAATTCTCTGATTATATAGAGAGTTTAAAAAGTCAGTTTGAAAATTTAGTTATAGCGGGTGATTATAATATATGTCACAAGGAAATTGATATTCATGATCCAATTAGAAACAAAAATATTTCTGGATTTCTTCCAGTAGAGAGGGAATGGTTACAAAAATTTTTGAACATCGGTTTTATTGATTCATTTAGAAAATATAATTCTGAGGCTTATAATTATAGCTGGTGGACTTATAGGGCAAATGCGAGAGCAAATAATAAGGGATGGAGAATTGATTACATTTTAGTTTCCTCAAACCTGGAGGATAAAATGAAATATGCATCAATTTTAAAAAATGTATTTCACAGTGATCATTGTCCAATTTCTTTAGAACTAAAAATCTAATAAAAAAACCCTATCAATTATTTGATAGGGTTTTTTTTATAAATAATTACCATTATCGTCTATAAAATGGTATTCGAGGTATTTAAAAGCATCTCTAGGCACTATTTTGACCCATCTTTTATATTTAAAATACCACTTAAGTCTAATTGAAGGATATCCTTTTTCAAGATATGCTGCAATAAATGGATGAATGTTTAAGTTAATATTATTTTTACCATTATTAATGAGCCTATCTATGTCTTCGGATATTTTATCAATTAGGACAATAGGAGCTTCAACTTCATTTTCCGTATTATTACTAGGGTTTTTTTCCCTCGTTTTTATGTTCATTTCAGGTCTAACTCTTTGTCTTGTTATTTGGATTAAACCAAATTTACTTGGAGGAAGTATTTTATGTTTGGCTCTGTCTTCATTCATTTCTGATTTAAGGTGATTGAAAAGTTTTTTTCTGTTTTCTACCTTAGTTTGATCGATAAAATCAATAACAATTATACCCCCCATGTCTCTTAACCTGAGTTGTCTTGCAATTTCAGCTGAAGCAATTAGATTAACCTCAAGTGCAGATTCTTCTTGATTTTTTGATGACGATGATCTATTTCCACTATTAACATCTATTACGTGTAAAGCTTCAGTGTGTTCAATAACTAAATAAGCTCCTTTAGTCATTGATACATTTTTTCCAAATGAAGTTTTAATTTGTCTTTCTATTCCGTATTTTTCAAAAATTGGTATTTTAGACTTGTAAAGTTTAACAATTGACTCTTTCTTTGGAGCAATTTTTTGAATGTAATCTTTAATTTGAATATGTAGTGCTTCGTCATCAACTAAAATTGAAGTAAAACTTTCGTCAAACACATCCCTCAAAATTTTGGATGAAACATTCATTTCAGCCATTACTTTTCCAGGAATATTTGAGTTTTTAATTTTTTTACACATTGCGATCCATCTACCGTAAAGGTTTTGTAAATCTTTGTCAAGTTCAGCGACTTTTTTGCCTTTTGCAACGGTCCTGATAATTACACCAAAACCTTTTGGTGTAATACTTTTAACCAGTCTTTTAAGTCTATCTTTTTCATCTGAATTTTCAATTTTTTGAGAAATTGATATTCTATTTGAAAAAGGTACAAGAACTAAAAATCTTCCGGCAATTGATAATTCGGAAGTAACTCTTGGACCTTTAGTTGAGATTGGCTCTTTAACAATCTGAATAAGAACAGATTTATTAGGACTAAGAATATCAGAGATAGCACCATTCTTATCTATATCATCTTCAAATTTGTAATTATTCAAAGAAAAGTTTTTAATTTTTCCTGAACTTATACCTTTAATAAATTTTTGAAGTGTAGAAATCTTTGGCCCTAAATCATGATAATGAAGAAAAGCATCTTTTTTATATCCTACATTAACAAATGCTGCATTTAATGCAGGCATGGTTTTTCTAATCTTCGCAAGATAAATGTCACCAACTAAAAATTTTGCATTGTCATTATCTTTATGTAGTTCTATAAGCTTTCCGTCTTTAAGTAAGGCAAAATCAACATTGTTTGAACTTGAGCGAATAAGCAATTCTTTGTTCATTTTTTCAATTTTTTGCATTAATGCTGATTATTATTTTGGTTACAGTAATTCATCTATTGTAAAAATAATTATTACAACGTTATAATGAATTTATTTCAAAGAACTTGGGTTGTTAATTAATTATAATGAATTAGGAAGAATGGATTTTAGTCCTTCTTCTTGTGACGATTAGCTCTTCGTCTTTTTTTCCTCTTGTGAGTAGCTACTTTATGTCTTTTACGTTTTTTTCCGCTAGGCATAAATTATTTATTAGTTAATTTTAATTTCGTTTTGACACCATCAACAAAAAATTTCGATGGTTTAAAAGCTGGGATATTGTGAGCAGGTATTTTTATCGTTGTGTTTCTTTTGATATTTCTAGCGGTTTTTTCAGCTCTTCTTTTCACTATAAAACTTCCAAAACCTCTTAAATATACATTCTCTCCACTTTCTAGCGAGTTAATTATTTCCTGCATAAGTGATTCAACAGTAAGTTGAACATCAACTTTTTCAATTCCTAATTTTTCAGAAATATTTGTTACAATTTCAGCCTTTGTCATAAATCAATTTTTTTATCATTAATAATTAAACAACGCCTGCAAATATATATATTTTTTACTTCAATATTTAATTGCTTTATAATTTAATTTATACATACTAAATATTAACTTTACTTTACTTAATTATTTAAATGAAAATTAATAAGTTGATTTTGAAATGGTATGATGAAAACAAAAGAGTCTTACCATGGAGGAAAACAAAAAATCCATATAATATTTGGATATCAGAAATTATTCTTCAGCAAACTAGGATGGAGCAAGGGATTTTTTATTATAATAGATTTATTTCAAAATTCCCTAATTTAGAAACTCTTGCTAAATCTGATGAAAATGATGTTTTGTTATTGTGGCAAGGTCTTGGTTATTATTCTAGGGCCAGAAACTTACATCATACTGCTAAACATATATATTATAATTTAAATGCAAAATTCCCACAAACATATCAAGAGTTGATAAAGCTTAGAGGAATTGGAGACTATACAGCAAGTGCTATTTCTTCAATATGTTTTGAAAAAAAACATGCTGTTTTAGATGGTAATGTTTTTAGAGTTCTATCACGAATATTCGAAATTAAAACTCCAATTGATGTGAATATATCCAGAAAAATTTTTAAAGATAAAGCAATTGAAATGATGCCAAAATACAGATATGGTGATTATAATCAAGGGTTAATGGATTTTGGATCTTTGGTATGTAAGCCTAAAAATCCATTGTGTTCTAGTTGTTTAATTTCATTCGAATGTATTGCTCATAAAAACCACACCGTAAATCTGCTTCCTGTAAAGGCTTCAAAAAATAAAGTAAAAACATTATATTTTGAATATTTAGTAATTTATAATGATAATAGAGTACTTATCGAAAAAATAAAAGAGGGTATTTGGAAAAACTTGTATCAATTTCCTGTTAATATTTCAACTTCAAAAAATAACAAAGCAGAAATTAGCAACTTTTTTCAACATAAATTCAATATGAAATCTTTAAATATAAAAATGATTAATTCAGAATTCATTCAGCATAAGTTATCTCATATTACTATTAAATCAACTTTTTGGTTATCATATGATAAAATTGACATAAATGAAGGAATATTCACAGAGATTTTTGATGATTATCCAATGTCAAAACTAATGCACAAGTTTTCTGAAAAATATGGGCAAAAATTAGCCCTTTCTGAAGTTAAAATACTAAATTAGATAAAAATATTATTATGTCTGGAACCTTAAATAAAGTTATGTTAATTGGTCACCTGGGTGATGAGGTAAAAATCCATCGCTTTGAAGATGGAGGTTGTGTAGGAAGGTTTCCACTTGCTACAAATGAAACTTATACGAACAAACAAACAAATGAAAAAGTATCAAATACAGAGTGGCATAATATAGTGTTGAGAAATAAGGCTGCTGAGATTTGTGAGAAGTATTTGTCAAAAGGAGATAAGGTTTACATCGAAGGTAGAATTAAAACAAGAAAATGGCAAGATGAAAAAGGCAATGATAGATATACAACTGAAATTAATTGTAACGAGTTTACATTTTTATCAAATAAAAATGAAATACCTAATTCGAACAATAGTTTAAATGATTCAGAGCCTAAGAATCAAGATAATGCTTCTGCGCCTGTAAATGAATCAGATGACTTACCATTTTAAAATTTAAATTATTTTCTGACTTATTAATAATATGCGTATTATAAAAATGAATAAATTTTTTTTATTATTTATAATAGCTTATTCAATATTTTTTTCATGTGAAAATTCTTTACTTCCCAAACAAAGTGGTTTTTTGAAAATGGATTTTAAAGATCCAAAATATAAAATATTTGAAGATGAAAATAGTTTAATTGACTTTTATTACAATAGCAGCTTTGTAGATATTGAAATTAAAAATCCTCAAATAATATCTTTACAATATCCTGAGTTTAATTTATCAATGGATTTATTTTCTGACAACATGAGGGAAAGAAAAGATCTTGACAATAATTTAACTGATTTTTCATTGATTTTAGATACTCATTCAATAAGATCTAATGGAATTATTATGAGAGAATATGAAAATATAGATAAAAAAGTTTACGGAAAACTTTTTGAGATTACAGGGGATGTTGCTAGCCCGATTAAATTTTATTTAACAGATAGCGTTTCTAATTTTATTAGTGGCTCAATAAACCTAAAATTTAAATCTAAATACGACTCTATTTATCCATTAATTCAATATGTTAAAAATGATATTTTAGTTTTATTTCAGTCTATAAATTGGAATTAATAAGATGCAACAAAAGTGGTTTTATTTAATAATCCTTTCAGTAATTTGGGGTAGTTCTTTTATTCTTATAAAAAAGGCATTAATTGGCTTGGAGGCTTCACAGATAGGTTCTCTTAGAATAATATTTTCGTCCCTAATAATATTAATGATAGGTTGGAGGAAGATTTTTAAAATCAATAAAGTGGAATGGAAGTGGATAATTATTTCTGCCTTCTTAGGAAGCTTTTTTCCTGCTTTTCTTTTTGCATTTGCAGAAAAAGAGATAGATAGTTCTGTTGCATCTATAATTAATTCAATTGTACCTCTAAACACCTTAATATTAGGCATAGTTATTTTTAAAATCAAATCAACAAAAAGACAAATAATAGGGGTACTTTTGGGTTTTTTTGGCACATATTTATTAATAAAATCAGGAATAAATCTTAATCCGAATCAGAATTATTATTATGCAGGCTTAGTGATTTTATGTTCATTTTTATATGCTTTAAATGTTAATATTATCAAGAAGTATTTACAACACCTTTCGGCACTAACAATAACGGTTGGTCATTTTGCAGCTATTATATTTCCTGCAGTTTTAGTGTTTCTATTTTCAGACTTTAAAATTGAGAGTTTAGTTAAAGAAGAAACACGGATATCAATTCTATATGTGTTTATTTTGGCTTTATTTGGAACAGCATTAGCAAAGATTTTCTTCAATAAACTTATCAAAATAGCTAGCCCTGTTTTTGCATCTTCGGTAACATATTCAATGCTGATAGTATCTATTTTCTGGGGCTATCTTGACGGTGAAAAGTTTGATATCTATCAGCTTATAGCAACCTTAATAATAATATTTGGCGTAATATTAACAAACAAAGATTTAAATATTAAAAACTAGAATCTTTTAATTCTTCGTTAATTGTAATACTTGTCATTTTAAATTCTAATTTTTGAGCCGGTAATTCCATAAAAAACGGAAACATAATGTTGTCAATTGATTGGTAATCACTGTAATTTGTTGTAATAATATTATTGTTGTCATCAGCTTCCTCAGAACTTAATAAAAATCCACTTTCAACAGAGTAATATCTATGTGACTCTTTACCATCAACACTAATTTTAATTTTATATGCATCTTCATAATTAACTGAATTAATACTAATTAATTCAAGTTGGTCAGGTGAATAATAAAGTTCTTCAAAAATACCTTTAACTTTCTTACTCTTTTCTAATTGACTTTCATCAAAATCATTTCTTTGACCTTGCATTTCTGTATACCCTCTTTCTCCGTTAAATGTTGTTTTAGTTAAGGTAATTTTTTGCCCCTGCATGTTAGCTTCGATTTTTTGAGAATATTTGTTAGGTAATTTTTGTTTCATTGTTGCCTCAGGAATAAAAGGAGCGCCAGGTATAGTTACATTTGCTTTCATAACTAAACTATTTACTAATTCAAGACTCTTTTTACCTCCAATTACATTTATGTATTTGTTTATAATGTCTAATGCGGTCAATCCATCAGGGATAGCTTTATTGAAAATTGGTTTTGCTATGGGGTTGGCGTATTGATCAAAGTAATTTATTGGAAAACCTACTTCTTCTAAGTTTGCCACAACATCACTTCCTTTTCCAACAACAATTATTCTTGTATTACCTATTTTAAAATATTTATTCGCGGCTTTTTTAACATCACTTTCAGTAACTGAATTGATATTTTCTAAATAACTTTCATAGTAATCGTCAGGCAAATTATTTAATTTAATATTCAGAGCATATCCAGCAATAGTTTGAGGGTTTTCAGCTTGTCTAATGAAACTTCCAACATACTTAGCTTTTGCATTTTTTAGTAACTCAGAGTCAACTTTTTCTAATCTAATTCTGGAGATTTCTTTAACTATTTCTGAAACAGCGCTATCAGTAACCATATTTCTAACTTTTGCACCAGCTCTAAATTTTGAAACTCCATACCTATTTGAACCTAAACTAGAGTATGCACCATAGGTATATCCTTTATCTTCTCTTAAGTTTTTAAATAAATATCCTTCTCCACCGCCGCCCAGAATATCATTTGCCATAAGTGCTGCAAAATAATCTTCATCCGTCATTTTTAAGTCAACATTATTAGTAACCTGGATTGCTGATTGGGTAGCAGTTGGAAGATCAATAAAATTTATTTCAGTTAAACCAACATTTTCTGTTAAAACAGGTTCCGGATCAGGTATTATTTTACCTTTTTTCCAATCTCCAAATTTTTCAGAAACTAATGACTTAATATTTTTATATTCAACATCACCAATAACTACGATATAAACATTATTGGGCACAAAATATTTTTTGTAATATTCTAAAACATCTTCAAAGGAAACATTATTAATAGATTGTTCACTCAAAAATTCACCATAAGCGTGATTTTTTCCATATGAAAGTGCATCACCAACTCTTCCTGCAATTGCGTCGATATCTTTTTTTTGAGCTTTTAGTCCCTCTAATAACTTTTCTTTTTCTTTTTCAAATTCTTCCTCAGTCAAAAGTGGATTAATTATAGCATCTGAAAATAACTCAAGAACCCTTTCATTATTTTTGGTTAGAGTAAAAGCAAAACCAGATCCAAACCCAACGTTTACACTGGCACCTAGAAAGTCAACTTCCTCATTAAAATCATCTTTGGAAATTGATGTAGTACCATTTCCTAGCATGGAGCCTAACAATGAAATGACCCCTGCTTTCTCACCCTCTACCACTGGATTTCTATCAAACCTTAAGGAATAATTTATTCTAGGTAGTTTATTGTTTTCAACGACTAAAACTTTAATCCCATTTTTTAATTTAAACTCTTTTGGTTTGTCAAGCTTAATTTTAGGAGATGGACCACCAACAGGCATTTTAGATCTGTCTAATTGAGCATTAAAATTTAAGGAAAACATTAATGCAGTAAATAGTAATATAATTTTTTTCATTTTTTTCATTTTTATTATTCTACCGATTCTTCACGAGGTAAATATTCAATTTCTACTCTTTGGTTTGGACTT
>Ga0163111_10002421_pt1 | contig 11824 bp, 14 predicted proteins | sample CRUFie1St18metaG_FD_109645 | JGI IMG/M metagenome (GOLD analysis project Ga0163111, IMG submission 109645) | Marine microbial communities from the Costa Rica Dome - CRUD Field 142mm St18 metaG | ecosystem: Environmental > Aquatic > Marine > Oceanic > Photic zone | place: Costa Rica: the Eastern... | reverse complement strand
ATAATGTGGTGACTATTATCACCATAAATATTTTCAACGTGTAATGTGATTCCAGCAGCTTGAGAAAATGCTTGAAACCACTCTTTAAATAATTCTGTATCCATCTCTCCAAGCTTTTCAACTTTAAGCTTAACTTTCCAAATTAGATAAGGTCTGTTTGATACATCAATAGCAACTCTTGTTAAAGTTTCATCCATTGGAATCATTGCATGAGCGTATCTTCTTATTCCAACAAATTTTTTAGATGCTTTTTTTAAAGCTTCTCCAATTGCAATACCCGTATCTTCAGTTGTGTGATGTAAATCAATATGAGTATCACCTTTAGCTTTAATATTCATATCGATTGATGAATGCTTAGATAACTGTTCAAGCATATGATTTAAAAAGCCTATTCCAGTATCAATTTTATATTTTCCCTTACCGTCAATATTTACATCAACACTAATACTGGTCTCTTTAGTTTTTCTGTTAATTTTGCCTTTACGCTTCATAATTAAAAACAGGTATACATATATTATTCAATTATAGCAATAATACTAAACCTGGTCTTGAACTATTGAAATTAGTATCCATTTATAAGCTATGACAACGATTGTGTTAATAAGAAAAAATAATGAAGTAGTTGTGGCAGGAGATGGCCAAGTGAGTATGGGAAATACTGTTGTAAAAAGTACCGCTTCAAAAGTTAGAAAAATTGAAAAGAGAGGCGTTGTTGCCGGATTCGCCGGATCTACAGCTGATGCGCTTACATTATTTGAGAGATTAGAAGCTAAATTAGAAAAACACGCAGGTAATTTATCTAGAGCTGCTGTAGAACTGGCTAAAGATTGGAGAACAGATAAATATTTAAGAAGGCTAGAAGCTTTAATGGCTGTTGGTGATAAAGAAAATAGCTATATAATTTCAGGTACAGGAGATGTTCTTGAGCCTGAAGGAAATGTGATTGGTATTGGTTCAGGTGGTAACTACGCTCTAGCTGCTGGTAAAGTATTAATGGGAACAGACATGAATGCAGAACAGCTTGCAAAAAAAGCAATTGAAGTAGCTGCAGAGATTTGTGTATTCACAAACAGCAATGTAAAAATTGAGAAAATTAATGGATAAATCAAACGTCACACAATTACATCCTAAAGATAAAAACTCATCCAATGAAACTTTTTTGGGAAGTTCATTATCGCCGAGAGAAATAGTCTCTGAGTTAGACAGATTTGTAGTTGGACAGAATAAAGCAAAAAAAGCTGTTGCGGTTGCATTAAGAAACAGATGGAGAAGACAAGCTCTAAAAGGTGAAATGAAAAATGAAGTTTTACCAAAAAATATTTTAATGATCGGTCCAACAGGGGTTGGAAAAACTGAGATATCAAGAAGACTATCTAAATTAGCAGAAGCACCTTTTGTTAAAGTAGAAGCAACTAGGTTTACTGAAGTCGGTTATGTAGGCAGAGATGTTGAACAAATTATAAGAGATTTAGTAGAAATAGCAATCTCAATGGAAAAAGTTAAAAAAAGAAAAGAAGTTAAAGCGAAAGCGCAAAAGTTAGCTGAAGAAAAAGTTTTGGATGCCTTAGTAGGAAAAAAAGCAAGTGCTGCAACTAGGGAAAGTTTTAGACAAAGACTTAGAAATGGTGATTTAGATGATAATGAAATCGAAATTGCTATAAGTGATGTAGGTAATAATGCAACATCATTTGAAATTCCTGGAATGCCAGGTGCTAATGTTGGAATGATCAATATTGGGGAAATGCTCGGAAAATCTATGGGAGCTAAAGAAAAAAAGAAAAAAATGACTGTAAAGGAATCTCATGAAATTTTAATTAATGATGAGTCTGATAAATTAATTGAACAAGACAAAATTATCAAAGCTGCAAAGATCTCAACTGAGAACAACGGAATAGTTTTTTTAGATGAAATAGATAAAATTTCTGGAAGAACCGATAGAGTTGGTGGTGATGTATCTAGAGAGGGTGTACAAAGAGATTTACTACCTCTTATTGAGGGAACCACAGTAAATACCAAATATGGACCAATTAAAACAGATCATATTTTATTTATAGCTTCTGGTGCTTTTCAATTAGCAAAACCATCAGATTTGCTTCCCGAATTACAAGGTAGATTGCCTATAAGAGTTGAGCTTGAAGCACTGACAAGTGAAGATTTTAAAAGAATTTTAAAAGAACCAGACTACAGTTTAATTAAGCAATATGTTGCTTTGTTAAAAACCGAAAATGTTGATCTTGAGTTCTCTGAAGATGGTATCGATGCAATAGCAAATATCGCATCTGAAGTTAATTCAACTGTTGAAAATATAGGTGCTAGAAGATTGCATACAATTATAGAGAAAATATTGGATGATATTAGTTTTACTGCAACAGACAGATCTGGAGAAAAAATTATAATTGACAAAAACTATATAAAACAAAATCTAGATGATCTTGTTAAGGATACTGACTTATCTAAATTTATTTTATAATTTTTTCTTTTTAAGAAGTATATAAAATGCTCCTTCCCCACCATCGTCTATACTGGCCTTATCAAAATTATTAATAATATTCATTAACGTGTAATTGTTTTTGATATAATCCGGGATTGAATATTTTAAAATACCCAAATCTTTTGAAACATATGGATCATTTTCATTTTGAGAATGTAGGCCCTTTCCGGTAACTACTATTATTTTGTTTACCCCTTTATCATAACAATCAAAAATAAATTTTTCTATTTCTTTATTTGCTTCACTTAAAGAGTATCCATGCAAATCTATCGATTTAGTTTTATAGTTTTGTTTATGATTTTGTATTGCGTCTTTATCTTGAAGCTTTTCTTTTTTAGATAAAAAAAGTTCCCAGTCTTTTTTATCTTTATTTGAAATCTTCTTATTCAATTACGTTAACGTATCTACTAATTGCCAATTTGGATTACTTGATTTTATATCTCTTGAAAATACCCATGTGTCATATATTTTTTTAATTTTATCTGGATCTCCAGAAATAATTTTTTTCTCTTTATCCTTGATACAAGTTATTACTTCAGCAACAAAATCTACTGTTACTTTAAGCATGCTACCAATCTTATTATGTTCTTTTATCTTAGCTGAATTAATTCCAATAAATGTAATTTCAGCAAAGTGGCCTCTTTTATTTCTCTCGTTTAAAGCTTCATTGAATTGATCGTAAATTTTTTTGCTTAAAAGAGATTTGCTAGCAATGATTTTATTATCATTATCACTAAAATCTGTAATAATGGTTTCATATGCAATTTTTGCTCCTTTTAAAAATTGCGATTGTGCCTCATCATCAAAATTTTCTTTCACTCTAATGTTATTTTCTGTTTGAGCATTCTTAATAATATCTTCAAATTGAGGATTTAATTTACCCTCAAAACCTGTTCTTTTACCTAAAATGCCTCTTAATCTTAAAAATATAAAACCAGCAATCATTGCTAATAAAATAATATCTATATACTCAAAACTATAATTCATAGTGTAATAGTAATTACTATGTTGAATAATTTCAACTAACAATTAAATTAAAGACAAATGAACACACTTTTAATCTCAATTATTTTAATACCTATTATCGAGATATACCTATTTATTAAGATAGGGTCTCAAATTGGTGCTTTTAACACAATCTCTCTAATATTCATTACAGCCATAATAGGTATAATCTATGCAAGATATGAAGGCTTGAACACACTTAGGTCTGGTTTTTCACAACTAATTAAAAATGAATTGCCTGTATATGAAATTGTTTCAGGCGCTGCAATTGCAATAGCAGCTCTTCTATTAATAATACCAGGATTCGCAACAGATATAATTGGATTTTTGTTATTATTTCCTCTAACAAGAAAATTAATTTTTAAGAATGTTTCGCTTGGCAAAAATTATGAAAAAAAAACACATTCAGATTACATAGAGGGTGAATACGAAGATTTAAAAGACAATGACGATGAAAAAAAATTATAAAATCTTAGCTGAATTTATAAAAGACATGTCTAGTGAAACACCTGATGTTGAGACTTATATGTATGTAAAAGATAATATTTCTAAATATAATTTAGGCATAAATATAAATTCTAAAGCGTTAAAAAGTAGAATGGTTGAGGTTGATACAGCTTTGAGATTTGAAGATAAAGATAAGAGTAAAAAAAAATCAATTTTTGAATTTGTATACACCACTGTCGTGCGAATTGATGACACAATAAAAGATAAAAAAATCTTAGAAAGGATTATTTTAGTCGAGGTACAAAAAGAAATATATCCTAATATAGAAAAAACATTACTAAATCTTCTTCATAACTCAGGATATCCGTCAATAAAGGTCGAAAAAAGAGTTGATTTTGAAGAATTGTATAAAAAAAACTTTAATTAAAAATAATTTTTTTTTAAATTGGATTTAAGAAATGCATTATGCAGTTTTAATTCTTGATCAGATGGTTTTATAACTTTTTTAAAATAATTAATCTTTTCATCTCTAGTTTTATTTTTTACGATTTCTTTGCTTTTAAAATCTAGTGTGGGTTCTCTTTGATCTAGCAAATTGATGTAAACTTTTGATAACAAATCACAATCTATTAAAGCTGTATGTTTTGCTCTTTTGGAATTATCAATCCTGTATCTTTTACAAAGGGCATCCAAACTTATTGAGGAACCTGGGTGCTTATCTCTAGCTAAGACCAAAGTATCAATTACTTCATTGTCAATTTTATTTTTGCCAAGTATTTTAAGTTCGTTATTCAAATGTGAAAGATCAAACTCAGCATTATGAATAATTAATCTTTTACCATCAATAAATTCTAAAAAATCATTAACAACTTCAGAGAATTTTTTTTGAGTAGAAAGAAACTCATCGTTGTAACCATGAGTTTCCAAAGCTTTAGCTGATACTTTTCTTTCTGGATTTAAATAACAATGAAATTTATTTTTTGTAGGAATTAAGTTATCTAATTCAATACAACCTATTTCAACAATTCTGTGGCCGTCTTTAACTGATAGACCTGTTGTTTCTGTATCTAATACAATTTCTCTCATTTTAATTTAAAATTTTGCTAAAATGTATTTTACTGATTTTTTTGCAGATTTCTTTGAAAAATCATTCTTAATAACAAAGTCAGATTTTTTCTTTTTAATATATAGTGGTAGTTGAATTTTTCTAAATATCTTAATTAGTTTTTTATTAAACCCCTTACGTTTAATTAACCTTTTGTTAATGTCTTTCTTTTTAGCTTGAACAAAAATAACAATATCTTTTTTTTTTTTAATTTTATTCTCTAAATACAAAGGAATATCTAAAATAACGAATTTTTTGTTTATATTTTTCCTTAGGAAAATATTTAATTTTTTTCTTACAATCGGATGAACAATTTTTGATATTTCTTTAAGATTACTTTTGTTTTGAAATATACATTCGATTAATTCATTTTTTTTAATAGGAAATGAGAAATTGAATTTTTTAAATTTTTTCTTTATATCTAAAAAACATTTTTTATTTGTTTTATAAATTTTTAATACTTCTGAATCAGCGTTAAATATCGGGTAATTAAATAATTTTGAAATGTAACTTTTACCGGAACCTATATCACCTACGAGGGCTATTTTTATCATTTTTTTAAAAGTTGAATTAACTTATCATCTACTTCTGGTAATATATCATTCCAATACTCAAAAGATTTTTGGGCCTGATAAATCAACATAAATAATCCATTTGTATAAAAACAATTGTTAATTTTAGCTCTTTTTATGAAATCTGTAATAGCTGGATTGTAAATTGTATCATAAAAAAAATTTTTTCCTTTAAATTTGCTAAAATCCATATCGAGCTTATCGTCTTTTTTTAAACCAACACTTGTTGCATTTATAATTATGTCAAAATTCTCTATTTCTCCCCATTTAAGTGTTTTTATGTTTGGATATATTTTCTTAATCTTTTCCACTTTTTCTATTGTTCTATTCATAATAAATATTTTTTTAACTGATAAATATTCTAAGGCTTCAATAATTGATGGTACAACACCGCCAGCTCCTAAAATTAAAGCTTTTTTATCTTGTAAGTGATAATTTTGTTTTAAAATTGACTGAGCAAATCCATACATATCTGTATTGTCGCCTATAATTAAATTATTTTTTTTATATATCGTGTTTACAGATTGAGTCTTATTAGATAACTCTGAAAGTTCATCTAAATAAGGAATAATCGTCTGTTTAAATGGAACGGTAACATTCGCTCCGAATATTTTTTCATCTTTGATGTTTTTAATAATATTTTTTAATTCATTTTCTTTAACCTCTTTTTTTTCATAAACAGCATCAAGTTTATATTTTTGAAACCAATAATTGTGTATTAATGGGGACAACGAATGACTCACGGGATTTCCTATAATGAGATATTTTTTAGTTATCATACTGTTTTAGATATTCTTTAATTTTTTCAACTGGAATTCCCATTATTGTGTTTTCATTTCCCTTTATATTCGAAAACAAATCTCGTCCCAAACCCTCGATTTGGTAAACATTATAAGCATACAAATTATCATCGCTAATTTTTGTTAGATATGCCTCTAGTTCCGCTTCTGACATTTTTTTCATTGTAAGCTCTGCTTTATCTGTGTAATTCCATATCATGTTGCCCCCTTTAGAAATACACACAGAACTTATCAAATAATGCGTTTCCCCATTTAATTTTTTTAATATTTTAAGAGCTTCGGTTCTGTCTTTCGGTTTTGATATAATTTTACCACCTAAATCAATTACACTATCTGCTCCTATCACAAAACTTTCAGGAAATTTTTGACTAATTTTTTTCGATTTCAATTCAGCAAGGTTTTTAGAAATTATTTCTGGTAAAGCTTTTTGCTTTTTTAAATTTTCTTTAATAATATCCTCATCAACATTAGATGGATATGCCTCACAATTAATATTATGCTCGTCTAAAATTTTTTTTCTAACTTTACTTTTTGAAGCTAAAATAATCTTTTTATCCATTTTTCTTATTTGAAAAAATTTCGTAAATTTTAATTATTGATGCAGCTGTTTCTTCTACCGATTTTCTGGTTACATCTATTGTGGGCCATTTATATTTTCTAAATGTGTTTTTCGCATTTTCAACTTCCTTTTTTATCTTATCTAAGTTTGTATAATCTTGATTTTTTGTATCTTTTAGTGAGTTAATTCTATTTTTTCTTATATCAACTAATCTCTCCGCTTCGGTAGTTAAACCAACGACACAAAACTTTTGAGAATTTTTCTTTAGCTTCTCTGGTAAAGAATTTTTATTTACCAAAGGTATGTTTGCAGTCTTAAAACCTTTGTTGGCTAAATAAATCGAAGTTGGAGTTTTACTTGTTCTGCTTACACCCAATAAAATTATATCAGATTTTTCAACATCGTTAATCAAATTTCCATCATCATGATTCATCGTAAATTGTATCGCTTCAATTCTATTATAATATTCTTCATTTAATGCATGCTGGCCACTAGGTTCATGTGAAGCTTTTTGATTAAACAGTTTTGAAAAACTTAAGATTAAGCTTCCAAGCACACCAAAACAAGGTATCTTTTTTTCATCACAAGTATTCGCTAAAAATTTAGCTAAATTATTATCTACTATTGTGTATAAAATAATTGAATTAGATTCTTTGGTTGCTAAATCAAGTATTTTAAGAATTTGATTCTCGGTTCTTGTAAAAGAATAAGAATTTACTTTATATTCTATGTTTTGAAATTGAGCCTTCAATGACAAAAAAATTCTATCTAAAGTTTCACCTGTGGAGTCGGAAATTAAAAAAATTTGATAATTATTAGTCATGTATATCTTGTTAATATCTTTGTAATATTTAAATTAAATTAAACAAATTTATTTTTATTAAAAATTGCTTGTAAAATAGCGATTTTATTAACAATTTTAAATTACTGAAAAAAGATTATACAAATGTCTAATTAAATTTAAAAATATAAGTAAATTGAAGAAAATTTATTGAATAAAAGGTTAGTAAAATGTTAATAAAATACAATTACCGTTATCCACACTTCCTACTAACAATACTATTTAATTATATATATTTTATATGAGACCTATAGATGAAGTTTTAAAAGAAAGAAAAACAAACATTAATCCTATATGGATAATGAGACAGGCTGGTAGGTATTTACCAGAATTTAGAGAAATAAGAAAAAAAAATCCTAATTTTATTAATTTATGTTTAAACGAAAATTTATCGTTTGAAATTACTTTACAACCTGTAACTAGATTTCAATTAGATGCTGCAATTATTTTTTCTGATATTTTAATGGTACCTTATGGCCTGGGTCAAAAAGTTGAATTTCAGAAAAATTTTGGACCGATACTCGAAGGATTAAACTTTGATCAAATATCTAAAACTAATGAGACTGATTTTACCAAAAAACTTAATCCTGTTTATAAAGCGATAAAGCGGGTCAGTATTAATAAAAATCTAAATAATAAAAGTACAATTGGATTTGTTGGAGCCCCATGGACATTGTTGGTTTATATGATCAATCAACAATCACCAAAAAGAAAACTCAAAGAAAATTTTTTTAAAGACGATTTTCTAATAAACAAAACATTATTAATTATTGAAAAATTTCTAAAAATTCATATTAAGAATCAAATAGATAACGGTGCAAATATTATTCAAATTTTTGATAGTTGGGCAGGTTTGTTAAAAGAAGAGGATCTTCATAGGTACATTTATGAACCAACTTTAAATTTGGTGAATTACGTAAAATCGTTAAATATACCCGTGATATGTTTTCCAAGAGAAATAAAAAATTACAAAAAATTCTGTAACATTGTTAAACCAAATGCTGTTAATATCGACTACAACATAGATCCAAAAAAAATTGTTCAAGACATTCAAATTCCTGTGCAAGGTGGATTAGATCCTAAATTACTGCTTACTGATAAAGAAACATTAAAAAAAGAGACAAAAAAATACCTAGATATATTTAAAGATCATCCCTATATTTTTAACTTAGGCCACGGAGTACTGCCAGAAACAGATCCCAACATGGTAGATTATTTGGTTAAAATGGTTAAAAATTATTAAGTTATGAATTACGAACCACCAAAAAGAAAAACAAAAGTTGTTTTTGTACAACTTGGATCTCCATCGGCTCCTACTACAAAGGCTTTAAGAAAATATCTTCGAGCATTTTTAGGAGATCCGAGGGTCATAGATATCAATCCTTGGCTTTGGAAAATAATTTTAAATTTTTTTGTTTTGCCATTTAGACCAAAAAAGTCTGCGAAACTTTATGCCAGAATTTGGGATGGAGAAAGTTTTCCGCTAATAACCAATACTAGAGATTTTACAAAAAATGTTAGCGAGGAGTTAAAAAAGATAGACCCGAAAGGTCATGTGGAGGTTAATCATGCCTTTCTTTTATCGCCTCCTTACGTGAAAGAAGTTTATGATAGTTGGGAGGATGATTTAAAAAAGGGCATTGGTGCAACGAAGTTATTGGTTATACCCATGTTTCCTCAGTACTCTGAGAGCACTATAGCCTCTGGTATTGATGCTTTAGCAAAAGAGCTTTCTAAGCGTGTAAAAATACCAACTTTTGAAGTAATAACTAATTTCCATAGGACCCATGCTTTTATTGATAATTCTGTGAGACAGATTGATAAAAAATTAGATGATTTGGTAAAACAAGGAAAAAAAATTGATAGTCTGGTAATAACCTTTCATGGAATGCAAAAGAGAAGAATAGTAAGTAAGGGCGATGATTACTACAGACATTGTTACGAAACATTTTGTCTTATAACTAACAATTTAAAAAATGTTAGGCCAGAACAGTGTGTAATGAGTTTTCAGAGCCGTTTTGGATCAGAGGAATGGATAACTCCTTATACTGAAGATGTGGTGAAAAAATTAATTTCTGATGGAAAAAAAGAAATTGTTATTTATTCACCAAGCTTTGTGGCGGACTGCCTAGAAACAACAGATGAATTGGGCCATGAATTAGTAAATGAAGCTAAAGAATGGGGTGGTAATATTTATCCAGTAGAATGTTTAAATACTGATAAAAATTGGTGTAAAGATTTTGCAAAATATACTTTTATTCAAGCAGAAGGTTCGGCACAAGACAAGGAAGATATAGAATATCAGGTTGATAAAAAATATTATCAAAGAATGCCAGAACAGGTTATGAGTAAAAAGTAATTTTATTTTATAATGTCTAATTCATTAATGGTATATTCTAGTACTGATGGTCATACCAAAAATATTTGTAAACGAATAATAAATTTTTCAGATGATGTTGATAAAGTAAAAATAGTTTCTTTAGAGGAGGCAACAAATCTTGATATTTCTGGATTTACTAAAATTATTATTGGAGCAAGTATTAGGTACGGCAAACATTCAAATCAACTTTATAAGTTTATCAAATCAAATAAAGAAATATTAGACAAAAAAGAGAGCATATTCTTTTCAGTAAATGTAGTCGCAAGAAAACCAGAAAAAAATACTCCTGATACCAATCCTTATGTAAGAAAATTTTTAAAAATATCTAAATGGAATCCAAATAAAATTGCTGTATTTGCTGGCAAAGTTGATTATCCTAAGTACAGTTTTTTTGATAGATACATTATTAAGTTAATTATGTTTATTACAAAGGGACCCACTGACACTTCTCAATCTTACGAATTTACTGATTGGGAAAAAGTTGATATTTTTGCAAAAGAACTTTGGCAAAATTCATAAAAAAGCCTTGAAATTGCAGTGTTTTTTGAACTACTACGATCTTTCTTGAAAATGCTGAAAGAGTATATATATTAGACCAATATTAAGTCCTTAATATATTACAATCATGAACATTCAAGAATTAAAACTTAAATCATCCGAACAATTAATTTCACAAGCAGAAGAACTTGGTATCGAAAATGCTAGCACATTAAGAAAACAAGAAATTCTCTTTGCAATTTTAAAAAAAGTTGCAGAAAAAGAGGAAATTACAGGAGCAGGTGTATTGCAATTGCTACAAGACGGATTTGGTTTTTTGAGAGCCATGGAATCAAATTATCTTCCAGGCCCAGATGATATTTATGTAAGTCCAAGTCAGATTAGAAAATTTGGATTAAGAACAGGCGATACAGTTGAGGGACCTGTAAGGGCACCAAAAGAAGGTGAAAGATATTTTGCCTTATTGCAAGTAAGTAAAATTAATTTTGAAGAACCAGAGAAATCAAGACACAAAATAGCCTTCGACAACTTAACTCCATTATATCCCGATAAACAATTAGTGATGGAAGTAGAAATTAGTAAACCAGATAAAAAACAAGATTTAACACCAAGATTAATTGACTTAGTAAGCCCAATAGGCAAAGGGCAAAGATCAATAATTATTTCACCACCAAAAGCTGGAAAAACAATGATACTTCAGAGTATTGCTAATTCCATAGCTAAAAATTACCCAGAATGTTATTTAATAGTATTGTTGATTGATGAACGACCAGAAGAAGTCACAGATATGCAGAGAACCGTAAAAGGTGAAGTGATTAGCTCTACATTTGATGAGCCTGCACAAAGACACGTCGCTGTTGCTGAAATGGTTATAGAAAAAGCCAAAAGATTAACTGAACACAAAAAAGACGTCGTTATTTTATTGGACTCAATCACGAGATTGGGGAGAGCTTATAATGCTGTAATACCAAGTTCTGGTAAAGTTTTAACTGGAGGGGTTGATGCAAATGCACTTCAAAGGCCGAAAAGGTTTTTTGGTGCTGCAAGAAATATAGAAGAAGGTGGATCACTTACAATTATATCTACAGCATTAATTGATACAGGAAGTAGAATGGATGAGGTTATT
>Ga0163111_10002420_pt1 | contig 11827 bp, 13 predicted proteins | sample CRUFie1St18metaG_FD_109645 | JGI IMG/M metagenome (GOLD analysis project Ga0163111, IMG submission 109645) | Marine microbial communities from the Costa Rica Dome - CRUD Field 142mm St18 metaG | ecosystem: Environmental > Aquatic > Marine > Oceanic > Photic zone | place: Costa Rica: the Eastern... | reverse complement strand
CGGCCTGCTCGCCAGCGACCCGCGCCCCGCCTGATCAGACGCCGGCGCCCGCCGCTTCGCGCGCGTCAAAATGCGCGAAGATCGCGGCGAGCCCGCCGGGGCGGCTTTCCTCGCGCAATCGTGCCAGCGCGGGCGCCACTTCGAGCAGATATTCCGCCTGCGGCCCGTCCTGCCCGACATGCACCCCGCCGAGCCGCTTGATGAAGCTGCGCGCGGCGTCGTTTTCGGACAGGACATGCGCGCGGAACGCCTCCAGCCGCCCGCCCGCCGCATCGAGCAGCAGCGTCGCGGTCAGCAGCCGGCCGATCCCCAGCCCGTGATAGGCATCGACCACACCGACCGAGAATTCGGCCACCGCGTCGCCCGCATCGGGGCGCATCGCGTGGACCACGCCCATCGCGGGCTGCGCCGGATCGCCGAGGTCGAGCGCGCCCCAGGCGAGATGCAGCACGCCATCGGCATCGAGCAGCCGTTCGATCACCCAGTCGGGCGGGCTCGTCCCGCCGGAAAAGAACCGCAGATAGCGCGAGCGCGGGCTCATCCGCGCGATCCCTTCGCGCAGACGCGCCTCGTCCGCCGGGCTCACCGTGCGGATGCAGATCCGCCGCCCGTCTTCGAGATGCGTATGGATCGAGGCGTCGCCGCAGGGGCCCTGCGAGACGAGGTCGAGCGGCGGCTGCGCGCGGTCGGCCATGGACGGTCATTCTCCACTTGTGCACCCCGCGCTGCATCGGCGCGGGGCTGTTTGCGCGCCAGCCTAGGGCCATTCGCGCGCGCGCGCCAGCACTTGCACCGCGCCTGCCGCTAACCCCTTACGCCCGCGCCGCTCAGCCCCCGCGCAGCCAGCCGAGCGCGCCCGCTTCCATCCCCTTGAACTTGGGCCAGCCGGCGGGATCGTCCTCCAGCGGCGCGCAGGCGAGCGGCGTGCCCTCGGGCAATTGCCACTTGATCCGGTGGTAGAGCTTCGAGCGCGTCAGCGGCGAACGCACCAGCCACATGCCGGGGCCGAAGGGATGCGCATCGCCATGCAGGTCGAGCGCGCCCTCGGGCGCGGCCGCGGGATCGTGCCACAGCCAGTAGAGCGTCACCGGCTCCACATCGCCGGCATCCCGATCCGCATCCCCCGCATCGTCCGCATCGCTTGCGCCCGTCGCGGCCTCCATCGGCGCAGGCCCTAGCGCCACAGCGCCGCGATCAGCATCACCAGCACGAAACCCGCCAGCCCGGCGATGAAAACCACGCGGCTGCGATTGCGCTTGAGCACGATTTCGCCCCCGCGCACGTCCTGCGCGTCATGGCGCGCGGGGGAGGGGGCAGGGGAAGGTTCGGGGGCAGGTGCGGGGGTGCTTTCGGTGTCGGGCACGGCAAATCTCCTTGCCTTCTTAATCGTGTAGATCCCGTATGTGGTTCCGACAGATTGACCGAATCGCGGTGCAATTTTACCTTTTAACCATGGCACTCGCATCTCCCTGCATCGGCGTCTGTCGCCTCGATCCGGCGCAAAGGTTCTGCACCGGCTGCGGGCGCACGCTGCGCGAGATCGGCGACTGGCCCGAGGCGAGCGAGGCGCGCCAGCGCGAAATTCTCGCCGCCGCCGCCCCGCGCGCCGCCGCCGCGCTGGCGGGCGACAGCCTGCCGCAGATCACCGCCACCACGCCGCTCGATACGCGCGAATGCGAACCGCGCCCGCGCATGGAAAACCGCCTGCGGCAAGGCTGACGCGGCCCGAGCGCGCCCCAAACGCAATCCGGATGGCGCGCACGCCCCACACGACTGCAAACGGCGGCCCAAAGGCGCAGCCCGGCTGTCATTTCGGCCCCGATCGCGCGCGCACTTCGGCCATCGCCTGCGCGCCCACCTCGCGCAAGCGTTCGCGCTTTTCGGCCGCGTCCATCGCCGCCAAGGCTTCCTCGTTCGCGCGCATATGTTCGAGCTTGGCGTTGAGAGAGGCCAGCACCTCCGCCTCGCCCGCGCCCGCCAGCGGCTCCTGCTCGGCCAGCACTTCGGCGCGGATGCTCTCATAGACCGGGTGGCCGGGCTTCAGATCCTGCACGCCATAGCGTTCGGGGAGCCGGTGCTGGAGGAGGAAGCGCAGCAGCGCATTGTCGGGCTTGTCCCAATGCCCCAGGATTTCGCCGCCCGAGACGATCGGCGTGCGCGTACCCAGCATGGCGCGCTCCAGCGCGATATCCTCCAGCCGCTGCACCCCGCGCTCCAGCGCCGCGTCCCAGGCGGCGGCAAACCCCTCCGCCCCCGGCCGCGCGCGCAGCTTGTAGAGCGCCTCGATGCTCTTCCCGATCCGCTTGGCCGCGACCTTGACGATGCCGGTGGCCGCCAGCGTGGCGACGAAACGGCGCTGGAGATCGGGCGTGATCGAATTGCGGCGCGGCTGCGTGTGGAGGAAGGGGGCGAAAGCGAGGAGGGGATCGTCGGCGTCGGGTTCGTCGGCGACGTAGGCGACGGCCGAGGTGGCCTGTCGGGCGATCTTGCGGGTCGGTTTGCTCATCTCTCACCAGTCATTGCGAGGAGCCGCAGGAAAAGCGGCGAAGCAGCGCTGCCCAAGGGACAATCCATAGGAGGCGCACGGTGCCGCTCTGGATTGCTTCGCTATGCTGGCAATGACGAGTAGGAAAACGGTTTCTCGATAGCAAAGTCTGGAGTGAGACCGGCGCGCCACCAATGTCACCTCTTGCGGCTGATTTGGCCAGAGCCGACCTCATAATGATGAGCGGCAGTGACTGAGCAGAGATGAAACATGGGATTATTAGAGAGAAGTGGTTCGATAGCATGGCCACAATCAGAGGACAGATATGAGTAGGGTCAAGAACGGGGCTGAGCGGTGGCATGGCGGATAGTAAATTGAATGCTTATTGATTGCCTTTCTTGAGCGGGTTCCAAATGCTATCGTAAATGCCGAAAGTGAATTTAGCGGGCGTTCTAGGAGGGGTATGGCAAAAATAAAGAAGAGGCTGGATCAGGCATATCTGAATTCCAAGTATGAGGATGAAGTAGATGGCCTTTCCAAGAAAGATTTGGCAGACAGAATTTGGGGTGTATCCCCTTCACATAGGTAATTGACTCCCTGACCGGCGCGACATAGCTTCCGCTCCGGTAAATCAGGGGGTTACATGGACGTTCCCGTCAGTCTCTATCTAAAGACAAAACAAGGTGTGCATCCTGATCTAAAGGTTGCCGCCAAATCTGCCATCATATTTGCCGAGATCATCGAGGGTATTGTTGCGTCAATCGACCCTGATTTGGATGTGCAGGTGGAGATCGTCAGCGGATCAGAGGGTAGCCTAGGCCTCAACACGCTAAATCGCATTGTCGAACGCTCGAAAGCGACTGCGGAGGAGGTGAAGCAAGGCGTTTTGCAGGGTTGGAGAAGGCACGAAAAAGCGCGGTTCCTCGCGGTGTATGCGGCAATCAAAATTCTCGATAATGGCATTGCTTGGGGACAAGACCAGGTGATGGACTGGATGGCGAGCGACGACGCTCCGGCTGAAGTCCAGAAGCTATCGGAAGTTGATCGCAAGCTGTTGGCAAAAGAAGTGGTCGCGGAGCTTCGGCGCGGTAGCGATTCTGACAAGGTGCAGCGGCTCTACGGACAAATCGCCAAAGATGAGCGAATTGACGCAATCGGAGTAACGGCGCGCCCCAAGCCTGCAACCAAATTACTCAGCCGCAGCGACTTCACCGAGAAAGCCATTGAACCAGAGGATAGTGACAGAGTGACCACCACTCGAATGGAAGTGACACTGATTAGCCCCGTGCTTGAGTTTGGGGATCGCCGGTGGAAGCTTCGGGGACACTATGGCGAATTTGGAGCGCCCATTAAGGACAAGAGCTTTTTGCGCTCCGCAATATCAGGAGAAACCAACTTGCATCTGAGGGGTGGAGTAATTTTGGACGCGGACATAGCCACCCACGAACGTCTCAATGACGGGGTTTGGGAAATTCAACTGAGAACGGTGGAAAAAGTGCACGGATGGAGAGAAGGCCCAGTGCAGGACGATTTACTCGCTCCGACTTCCTGAGAAATACAAGAATACAACCAATGCCAAAAGGAGGGCTATGGGCGCGAGAAAGCCAGAGACCGGCCCGAAGCTCTCGGCGAATGAAAAAAACGCCGCTGCCAATAGCAGCAAAGGCAGCGCGGAAAACGCCGCTTTCATAGCTGGGAATATCTTAGACTGCATAATGGCGACATTGCTTTCCTGATGTGATAGAATCGCACGATGACCACCCTAAAGCAAGCTCTGGATAGCGATAAATTGGACCAGTTTATCGCCGAGCGCGAAGGCGAGATTGGCGACCGCGAAGCCTTCGAAGCTACGCTGCGTTCAATGGCCGGAAAGTCGAAAGAAGCTCCGGAAGCATCGTCTCCGGACGATTGCGACGATTGAAGCGATACTCGAATTCCTTGACGTAGCTGTTCAGGTGCTTCGCGCTGACGCTGGTGTGAGTGCCATTGATTGAGCATTTCAGGTGCCGCCAGAAATTCTCGATGCCGTTGACCGTGACCGTCTCGGCAAGGCGATAATCGTAATAGGCATATTCCATAGCGCCGTGGTTCACGCGGGCATGGCGGTAGCCAGCATCCGAAAGGCGAGCGTAGCTGCGCAGTTCGTCGGTATGGACGTTGCCGCCGATACGGACATTGGCGGTCACAAACGGCTCTAGGGTAGCGCGGCGCTGGTTCGGGACCACTTGGGCCACCAGATCGCCGCCACGTTCAAGAGCTCCCACTACAACGGTCTTGGCGGCGCTGCCGCGATTGTGCTTGCCGCGCTTCACGCCGCCCATGAGAGTTTCGTCGATTTCGACGTTCGTGCCTTCGCCGCCAATGGGAATGTCGCCATCTACGTCGGCCATGTGTTCGCGGATCAGCTTCGCCATGCGCCAAGCGGTCTTGTAGGTGACGCCGAGCTGACGCTGCAATTCCTTGCCGCTCACGCCGTGACGGGTGACGGTGAACAGGTGGATTGCATAGAACCACAGTTGCAGCGGGGTGCGGGTTTTCTCGAACGGGGTGCCTACGGTCGGGTGCAGGTGGTGACCGCACCACTGGCAGGAATAAGCGCGCTCCGCCTGAATGCGAAACCACTTACTCTCGCGCTCGCACTTGGGGCACTCGAAGCCCTGTCCAAAGCGAACATCAAACAGGTGTTGAAGGCAGGTTTCATCGTCAGGAAACTGGCGGAAGAACTGGGCGGTGGTGAGGGGCTTCGTCATGCATATTGTATAGCACGACTAGTTACGTATGGCAAGGGGATACACCCCCAGAATTTCGTTTCTATACCAGAACATCGAGCACGGCTCCGTTTCAATCCTGCATGGTCGATGGGGAACAGGAAAGTCTACGTTCGCCAGAAAGCTGAAAGTTCATCTTGAGAGCGATGGTTTCTCTGTTTCCTATTTCGATGCTTTCGCTAACGACTATACCGAAAGTCCCTTTCTTGCGCTAAACGCTCATTTCATTCGTGAAATAGAATTAAGTGGCAATAGCGCCACTGATTCAGGCAAGAAGATAAAGGCTCATGCCGCAAAGGCTGGCCGCCACATTCTGACGGCGGGAGCAAAAATCGGTGTCAAAGCGATCACATTGGGGCTCATTGGCGGACCGGAAATTGTGGACTTAGGTAAGATAGCCGAGGATATTTCGGAGGAGGCAGGCGAGATTAGCGAGGCTGCCGCGAAAAGAATTCTAGAAAACTTTGCCGATAGCGAGAGTGAATTTGCTGCATTCCGTAGCGCGATTTCTGGTTTGCCCAAAGCGCTAGCCGGTGAATCATCGGTTATTGGAAAGACCGTGGTCATTATAGATGAGCTTGACAGATGTCGGCCAGATTTCGCGATCGGTATATTGGAGATACTAAAGCACCTATTTGACGCAGATGATTTACACTTTCTCCTCGTTACCAACCGAGATTTTTTGAAAGAAAGTGTAAGGGCGAAATATGGTCTCGACTCTCATGCAGACGAGTATCTTGAGAAGTTCTATGATTTCATTGTCTATTTCGAAGAGCCGCAAAGTGGGCGGTTTCAGCACGCAGCTGCTACTCTTGTCGGTAGGCAAATCGACGAACTGATATCGGACTCCGACGGTCAAGATAAAGCCGAGCTAAAAGAATATCTGCAGCAATTGGCATTTGGTTTCGATATGACTCTGAGACAGGCGGAGGCGATAGCTACCAATGCATCTCTTGCCTATCTCACCTTTAATAGTCGCGTATTTCGACCCACGATTCTGATCGCGATCATGTCGCTCTACCGGACGAGATTTCCGCATATTTATGAAAGCATCAAACGTCGAGATTTTGATGTGAAAGAGTTGTTAAGTGTCTTTGATGGAACCAATTTTGACGAGCATTTTTCTATTGAAAGGGTCAAAGCGATAATCGAATACTACGGATCGAGGGATGAGGAAATTGATCGAGACGAGCCAAGGTTTCAAGGTTATGGGCAAATGGTCGCCAGATACAATTTTCGCGAGTATCGGGACGTTCTGCCGATGCTCGCCAATTCCGTTCTGGATAGGTTCGGCAAGTATTAATGTGCGCGCACTATCGACGGTGTAGATCCCTTGACCCCGCACCCCCATCCCACTATGTGCGCGGCCATCCGGTGTTGGACCCGCCTCGCGTGATTCCCTCGTCGGTCAGATAGAGCTGAACATTGCCGGTCATGTCCCGGGGCCTGGTGCGTCATGCACTCGGGCTCTTTTCTATTGCAGCGGAAACGCTGGGGGCAGCCGTCAAAGTAACCCGGTGGCCGTGTGGGCCGGTGGGTGGAGTGATTTCAGCTTAGGCGTCATTCCAGCGAAAGCTGGAATCTCGTGCCGCAGGCGCAGTGCTTGTGGGCAGCGATCCCAGCTTTCGCTGGGATGACGGGCTAAGCCAATCACACCGCCGACCCTCCCGCTAGTCGTCACCTTCAACGCCTTGGCCCATCCGGGCCGGGCACACGGTGAAGAGAAAGAATTCTATGCCGACGATCAACCAGCTGGTCCGCAAGGGCCGCGTTCCGCAGAAGGCCAAGAGCAAGGTCCCTGCGATGGAACAGAACCCGCAGAAGCGCGGTGTCTGCACCCGCGTCTACACGACGACCCCGAAGAAGCCGAACTCGGCTCTGCGTAAAGTTGCCAAGGTCCGCCTGACCAACCAGCGCGAAGTCATCTCCTACATCCCGGGCGAAGGCCACAACCTGCAGGAACACAGCGTCGTGCTGATCCGCGGCGGCCGTGTGCGCGACCTTCCCGGCGTGCGCTACCACGTCCTGCGCGGCGTGCTCGACACGCAGGGTGTCAAGGACCGCAAGCAGAGCCGTTCGAAGTACGGCGCCAAGCGGCCGAAGTAGGGTTTTTGTTGGGTGCGCTGACGACATCCGTCGTCAGCTTCGGCACCGGCCCGCTCCCCCACCCGGCCACCCAAGGCATTATCCTTACAGGGTAGCCGGGTGGGGAAGCGGACCGGCACCGAAGGCCCAAGGTTTCAACGCGGGGACAGTCCTCTCCTCCGCCCGGACGCCATACGAAGGTAGTCTCTGGGTGGCCGGGCGGGGGAGAGGGCTGGCACCGCAAGGCGGATCGGATGATCCGCCGCACTCCAAAGGAGTTTAAAAATGTCACGTCGTCGTCGTCCCGAGAAGCGGGAAATCCTGCCTGATCCCAAGTTCGGTGATCAGGTCCTGTCGAAGTTCATGAACAACCTCATGCTCGACGGTAAGAAGGCCGTTGCCGAAGGCATCGTCTACACCGCGCTGGACGTGGTCGAAGCGAAGGCCAAGTCGAACCCGGTCGAGCTGTTCCACACCGCGCTCGACAACATCAAGCCGCAGGTCGAAGTGCGTTCGCGCCGTGTCGGCGGTGCGACCTACCAGGTCCCCGTCGAAGTGCGTCCCGAGCGTGCGCAGGCGCTGGCCATCCGTTGGCTCATCACCGCCGCGCGCGGGCGCCCGGAAACCACCATGTCGGCCCGCCTCTCGGGCGAGCTGATGGATGCGGCCAACAATCGCGGCAACGCGGTCAAGAAGCGCGAAGACACGCACCGCATGGCGGACGCCAACCGCGCCTTCTCGCACTACCGCTGGTAGGCCGCGGCCGGGGCAGGGCGGGGCCGCGCGGCGTCGGGTCGCGCGGCAGCTGTCTTTAACCGGTCACACTGTTACCCATATGGGGCGGGCGACACGCCAACCCCGCAATCGAGGAAATCCCTATGGCTCGCGACTATCCGCTGGAGCGGTACCGCAATATCGGCATCATGGCGCACATCGATGCCGGCAAGACCACCACGACCGAGCGTATCCTCTACTACACCGGCAAGTCCTACAAGATCGGCGAAGTCCACGACGGCGCCGCGACGATGGACTGGATGGAGCAGGAGCAGGAACGCGGCATCACCATCACCTCGGCCGCCACGACCACCTTCTGGTCGGCCGAGGACGGTGAAGGTCCCAAGCACCGCATCAACATCATCGACACCCCCGGGCACGTCGACTTCACGATTGAAGTCGAACGCAGCCTGCGCGTGCTCGACGGCGCGGTCGCCGTGTTCGACGGCGTGGCCGGGGTCGAACCCCAGTCCGAAACCGTCTGGCGCCAGGCCGACAAGTACGGCGTCCCGCGCATGTGCTTCATCAACAAGCTCGACCGCACCGGCGCCGACTTCTATTACTGCGTGCAGTCGATCATCGACCGCCTCGGTGCGACCCCGCTGGTGCTCTATCTCCCAATCGGCGCCGAAAGCGACCTGTCGGGTGTTGTCGACCTCGTCAACAACCGCGGCATCGTGTGGGAAAACGACGGCCTGGGCGCGACGTTCAACTACGTCGACATCCCTGCCGATCTGGCCGACAAGGCTGCCGAATATCGCGAGAAGCTGATCGAGACCGCCGTCGAACAGGACGACGATGTCATGGAAGCCTATCTCGAAGGCACCGAGCCCGATGCGGCGACGCTCAAGAAGCTGATCCGCAAGGGCACCATGGCGCGCGATTTCGTGCCCGTGCTGTGCGGCTCGGCGTTCAAGAACAAGGGCGTCCAGCCCCTGCTCGACGCCGTTGTCGACTACATGCCGAGCCCGCTCGACGTTCCGGCCATCAAGGGCGTCCTGCCCGACAGCGACGAAGAGGACACCCGTCCTTCGTCGGACGATGCGCCTTTCGCCGCACTGGCGTTCAAGATCATGAACGACCCGTTCGTCGGTTCGCTTACCTTCACCCGCATCTATTCGGGTCACCTGACCAAGGGTTCGGTCCTGAACTCGGTCAAGGAGAAGAAGGAAAAGATCGGCCGCATGCTGCTGATGCACTCGAACAACCGCGAGGACATCGATGAAGCCTTCGCGGGCGACATCGTCGCGATTGCCGGCCTCAAGGAAACGACGACCGGCGACACGCTGTGCGACGCTTCGAAGCCGATCATCCTCGAGCGCATGGAATTTCCCGAGCCGGTCATCGAACTGTCGGTGGAACCCAAGACCAAGGCCGACCAGGAAAAGATGGGCGTCGCGCTCAACCGCCTGGCAGCCGAAGATCCCAGCTTCCGCGTCACCACCGATCACGAATCGGGCCAGACGATCATCAAGGGCATGGGCGAGCTTCACCTCGACATCCTGGTCGATCGCATGAAGCGCGAGTTCAAGGTCGAGGCGAACGTGGGCGCACCGCAGGTGGCTTACCGCGAATATCTCGGCAAGCCGGTCGACGTCGACTACACCCACAAGAAGCAGTCGGGTGGCTCGGGCCAGTTCGGCCGCGTCAAGGTCAAGGTCACCCCGGGTGAGCGCGGCCAGGGCTTCGTCTTCGAAGACGAGATCAAGGGCGGTAACATTCCGAAGGAATACATCCCCGCGATCGAAAAGGGCATGCGCGAACAGGCCGAAAGCGGCCACCTCGTCGGCTTCCCGATCATCGACTTCACCGTCACGCTGTACGACGGTGCCTACCACGACGTCGACTCGAGCGCGATCGCGTTCGAAATCGCCGGTCGCGGTGCGATGCGCGAAGTGGCGGACCGTTCGGGTATCAAGCTGCTCGAACCGATCATGAAGGTCGAGGTCGTGACCCCCGAGGACTACCTCGGCGACGTCATCGGCGACCTCAACTCGCGTCGTGGCCAGATCCAGGGCACCGACAGCCGCGGCAATGCGCAGGCGGTCGACGCCTTCGTGCCGCTGGCCAACATGTTCGGCTACGTCAACGAGCTGCGTTCGTTCACTCAGGGACGCGCACAGTACTCGATGCAGTTCAGCCACTATGACGAAGTGCCGGCCAACGTCGCGCAGGAAGTCAAGGAGAAGCTTGCGTAAGCCAGCTTTGAGGTCTAGGGGCGGCGCCTGATTCCGCGGGCGCCGTTTCCTCCCCGCAGAAATCCCAAATTTTTAGACAAAGGTTATTGGAAAATGGCGAAGGAAAAGTTCGAGCGTAACAAGCCGCACTGCAACATCGGCACCATCGGTCACGTCGACCACGGCAAGACCACGCTGACCGCGGCAATCACCAAGGTGATGGCTGAAACTTACGGCGGCGCGGCCGTCGATTTCGCGAACATCGACAAGGCGCCCGAAGAGCGTGAGCGCGGCATCACCATCTCGACCGCGCACGTCGAGTATGAAACCGACGCCCGTCACTACGCGCACGTCGACTGCCCGGGCCACGCCGACTACGTGAAGAACATGATCACCGGTGCTGCCCAGATGGACGGCGCGATCCTGGTGGTGAACGCTGCCGACGGCCCGATGCCGCAGACCCGCGAGCACATCCTGCTCTCGCGTCAGGTCGGCGTTCCGGCACTGGTCGTTTACCTGAACAAGGTCGACCAGGTCGACGACGAAGAAATCCTCGAGCTGGTCGAACTCGAAGTTCGCGAACTGCTCAGCGAATATGACTTCGACGGCGACAACATCGCGATCGTCAAGGGTTCGGCTCTGGCCGCTCTCGAAGGCCGTGACGACAACATCGGCAAGGAATCGATCATCGAGCTGATGAAGGCTGTCGACGAGCACATCCCGCAGCCCGATCGTCCGGTCGACCAGAACTTCCTGATGCCGATCGAAGACGTGTTTTCGATCTCGGGTCGTGGTACGGTTGTCACCGGCCGCGTCGAAACCGGCGTTGTGAACGTCGGCGACGAAGTCGAAATCGTCGGTATCAAGGACACCACCAAGACGACCGTGACCGGCGTCGAAATGTTCCGCAAGCTGCTCGACAGCGGCCAGGCCGGCGATAACATCGGCGCCCTGATCCGCGGCGTTGCCCGTGACGAAGTGGAGCGTGGTCAGGTTCTCGCGAAGCCGGGTTCGGTTACTCCGCACACCGAGTTCAGCGCAGAAGTGTACGTCCTGTCGAAGGACGAAGGTGGCCGTCACACGCCGTTCTTCGCGAACTACCGTCCGCAGTTCTACTTCCGCACCACCGACGTGACCGGAGAAGTGATCCTTCCCGAAGGCACCGAAATGGTGATGCCGGGCGACAACGTGACGATCAGCGTCAAGCTGATCGCTCCGATCGCCATGGACGAAGGCCTGCGCTTCGCTATCCGCGAAGGCGGTCGCACCGTCGGCTCGGGCGTTGTTGCGAAAATCACCAAGTAATCTTCGTCAGCACCAGTTGAAAACGTCGGCCCGCTCCTCGTTCTGAGGGGCGGGCCTTCGCTTTTTGTGAGGGCTTTGACCGGCTCTTGCGCACGTCTGGGCGTGTCATATTCCGGCATTGAAATTTGCGCGGAATTGAGGGGTTGCCAGAAACGAGTCGCCCCCGTATATGCCCGCCCAGAGACGGGGATTCGTCCCCGCTAAACGAATTCATGAAAGGTCGCCCGTTCCGG
>Ga0163111_10002419_pt1 | contig 11828 bp, 11 predicted proteins | sample CRUFie1St18metaG_FD_109645 | JGI IMG/M metagenome (GOLD analysis project Ga0163111, IMG submission 109645) | Marine microbial communities from the Costa Rica Dome - CRUD Field 142mm St18 metaG | ecosystem: Environmental > Aquatic > Marine > Oceanic > Photic zone | place: Costa Rica: the Eastern... | reverse complement strand
CTTTTGCTACGAAAAGTGCATTTGTTTGGGGGCTTTAGCTATCTTCACAACGCTAATTGCAGCATGGAGGAATGTCTTGCCAGTATCGTTCTCCGGGATTGCCGGGCTGGATCTGTAACATAAGCATGGGATCCAATGACCGTGATTGGTTTTCATTAACAATAACTAATACTATGTGCGATCAAATGTAAATTTGAAATTTGTTGATCGATGTAGGAAAGAATGACCAGTACAATCAATATGGAGCATAATGAATTGAAAAGTGGTATGGTATTGTAACTATAGCTTTTTTTTTTAGTTTTTTCTGTTTTCGCTCCTTGTTGTGATCCATCGTCTAGTAATAGCTAGCAAGAAGATAGCTTTGAAAAACAGCGTCGACAGAAAAAATTGGAAGTGATTTGCTACAGCTTGTGGCAAATCGGTCCCTGTGGATAAGTGGAATCGTCACATAACACAACACTGGTAAAATAAAACAATGCGTCAATAACCATTTACCAGTAATGTGTTGAAGCGTGAGGATTTTGCCATGCTGCTGGTTGATCTCTAACTCATAATATTCATCAAGACACACCTATCTGCAGACCCTCGTGTGGTGCTGGTCTGGTGCCCCGACAATCGCACGCAGTGCACATGTGGGGCAAGCAACCCAAGTGACCTCCAAGCCCTGCCACTGCCACCAGGGAGGAGGCAATCTAACCCCCCTCCCCCCCAGACCATCCCACCTGGGGTGAGGGCCCAATTGCAAAAGAGGCCAAGCCTGGCATGAGCCCACCACCACCAAGCTGGCAAGCTCAGTGGTGGCGGGCCACCACCATGATGCTTGCTCGCTCTTGGCAAGCAAAGAGGCTTCGAAGGGTCAATGGTGGGGAGTAGGCCTACAATGGTTGTTGTCATGAGTTTATGGCAGTATGCTTCCTCTCATTGGGATGTCCCTAGTGCCATCACTGCCAAAGCTGCGATGCCTCAAAAAGAATTTTTGTGAGCAGCTGGCACCGGCAAGAGACCTTTTTATTTGGCCCATTGTTACCAACTCTTCAATCCCATCAAATCCTTTCCGAGACTAGAGCAAAAAATTACGTAAAATGTTACAACAATAGATTGCTCTCTTGAACTATAAATGCCAGACCTTTCGAATTCGCCGTCGTTCCAGATGAAGCGAGAGTTGTTACTTCTTCTCTTTCTTGTCAACATTGTAATCGCGTGGATTGTTGTGTCGTCTCGTGAGCTTGGGGTGTTTTGGAACCACCAAGATAGTAAAGAGCAACAGCATCTACAACAAAGAGGGAATAGTATTGGGCGACAAATCGTGGAGGCATCCTATCATAACTCCGGTTACAAAGACTTTGTCGACAAGTTCTGCCCGCAAGACACAACGATCGAATCCCATGATGGATTCCAGGCCAAATTTGTGAACAATTGCCTGAAAAAAGCGCAAGAGGCTGGAAATACCATCGGATCCGAATACAATCAAAAATGGCCGTGGTGGTTCCACACCCTATTACGAGATGGTAATTTCTTTTTTTCAGCGACATTGGATAGCATTGTTAGACGGAACCGAACAAAAGGGATCGCGAAACTATACTTCTCTTTCTTTCTCACGATAACTGTTATTTCGTTTGGTCTTTTTTCCGCTCTCTCGCAGCCTCCTTGGAACGGGCCGGTTTGGGGCTTCCTCGGCACACTTTCCAATTCAAGGGCGTCGGTGGTGTCGGAAAGGTCGGCAAAGGTGCAATTGGGAAAGAACCTGCGGCAACCTCACCACGGTTGCAATTGTGTGTCTACCCCAAGGGGGGAATCAAGAACTGGAGAAAACTCCACTGCGAACACAATGACGATTATCTCATTCCATACAACGCACCAGGGCACACCTCCTGCACCTACAAGCAGCCTCCCTATGATGTGGACTGGTGGAAAGAGATAGGATTGTCCAAGGCCGATACGCGAAAGACTGTTTACAGGAGCCAGAGGGCAGTCTTTCTCCGGGATCCCCTCTCCCGATTTCTATCGGGGTTCCTGGACAAGTGCGCTCGTAAGCGGGAGCAAAAGCATTGCGAGCCAATTGGTGTGTATGGTCCACCCGTCAAGGGATCAGCCATGGAAAGTATGAAGAAAGATAATCGCCTGACCTTCCAGGCCTACGTCGATACCTTCCCGCTTACCTGGAATATGCACTTTTTGCCCCAGTCCTTCTACTGCGGTGGTCTATATCGGATGATTGAGGCCTACGATTTTGTTGGAAGCATGGATAGCAGATTTTATTACGATCTGGATGCCCTGCAGAAAAAATATCCAGGATTGGAACCCGGCATTGAAAGTGTCTATCGGGTCCGCGAGAAACTCCCGGCCCACAACACAACGACCGTCACCAACACGGGCGTCGAAACCGGTGCTGCCAACCAGCTCTTGGACTTTTACACTCCTCACACAGTCCGCAAGGTATTGGAATACTACGCTATGGATTACAAACTACTGGGCATTCCAATTCCCGAATGGGCCGAAAAAATGCTCTTGGAGTCGTCTCAGGGCTCTTGAAATGTCAGTCATGATAGCTTGCAGAACAAAAAGACTTGAGCTGGCTTCAAACCATTAACGATAGCATCTGAAATACAATGCCGAATGCGACTGTGGACGCTGTCATTATTCTATATGGCGTATGGCCTTCATCAAAGTTTCTCGTTAAGGCAACGGCTATCTCAAGGCGACCCGAATTTTGGTATGACAAGTTTATCAAAAGTGTAAGGGATTTGTCGAAAGTACCGGCAAAGTTAAAGATCTTGTTATTTAATATTTTGCGCTCTTGCCGCAATCCGGGCTTGTTCCTAAATTACCTGGGAAGGAACAGCAGAAAGCATGTAAAAACACAGGCTTCCGATCATTTTATCAGTGCGTGGCGATACAATTGAGCATTATTTGAAAGCAAAAGCATAAAACATGAAAATTTATGGTATAGATATTGCTTCTCCCCTTCCAACATGACTCTGGATGACGAAATAAATATGTAGTTACAATTGTAGCTCGAGAAAATCTACTTTTATGCTGAGATATTAGCCGATCTAGAAGTGATGATCCCCATGAATACTACGGTCGTGAGAGAAGTATCGTGAAGAAAACTTTTCTATTATGAGTGCCATTCAACTCAATATTTGGTGAACCAACTGAGTGTGACAGATGGTTTTTGCCATGAAAAGGTTAAATAAGTTTATGACTTCTTCAAGCTCCGTAGTAAAGCTAGACTAATACAGCGATGTATTCAAGAATAGCAAATCCTGAGACAACTTGTATGTTGTGCTTTTTATATCTTAGATATTGCCGTACAAAATATGTTCCCTGCTTGGCTTAATCATTCGTTTTGCGCTACTGTCAACACGATTGGAAGAACCGACTGGAAAGAATTTCTCGAGCAGTGACAACTTCGAGCGAATTTTTATTCGCTGCTGTAGTTTCTCTAGCCTTGAACAAAGTCTCGAGAACATCCCAGCCGGCACCGTCCTGTTCATCTAGAAGCTCTACCAATTTGCTCCAAACATCCTCTGCCTCAACATATTCCCGAAAGGCTTTGAAATCTTGATTGAAAATTTCAGTCAGAAGCTTTTGCATAGTATCCTCATCTGTCGCGGGCATTGGCGTACCGGCATTTGGCAATTCCGCTAGTGCAACAAGAAGCAAGCCAAGAAAGACAAACCCCAGAGCATGAAGATCCTCAGCCATCGCGAAATTTGTAGCCACAAGCGACGTGTCGCCCTTCCGCAACGATAGTCCGAACGAGCGTGCCCGGGAAACAAATTCTTCGTCTTTTGCGGAATCTTCCAATAGTCCCGAAAAGCCGAAATCTGAAAGTTTGATGGAAAGTCCGTCGATTCGAGTAAAATAAATCGACGATGCTTCGGCTTTGTTCTGAGAAGGGCTGGATATAACCAACGAATTTCTTCCAATGCTACGATGGGTAATTCCTGCATCGTGTAGGCTATGTGTTAACATGAATAAACAAAAAAGGGTAAGGAATGTTTTGATTCCTTTTCAGACGCTGCAGTTGTCTTTTGACACAAAAGCAGGATCGATCTACGTACGTTGCTAGAGCTGAGAGGCTTTTGAACATGATTCCTCGGACCACGAATTCTACTCGTTCATTATATTTAGGTAGTGGTGGAGGTTCCACAAAACCACCCCAAAACGATTTTTTCGGAGGTTGTTTTGCCCGACGCTTTTCGGGGGCTGCGGATGTGTACGAAGCGATAGTATTCAGTCCTTGGTATTCATAAACTATCCAGATAGCCCCTGTCTTGGGTGGCGGAACGCCGAGCGCTCGATAAAAATCATTCGGATCCATTTCTCCTTCTAACTCGGCCAAGTTCACCTCTCCCAAAATTCCAAGAAACGGTGCGGTTTTCAACTCTTGCAACAAAACCGAGACGTGTGCATCGTCAGTTCTTCCCAAAACCGATCTCGATGATGCAGATTGGATCCAACCTCCATCGATTGCATCATCACGTGTTTCTATAAGTGCAGACTGGAGTTTTGCCATTGCTAATTGCTCGTTTTTTGCCAGTTGCTGTGCAAACACTCCGGTAAACTCCTTGACGAGAACTCTTTTGTCAATTCCTTTACTCCCAATTGTTCCTCCCAATCGTCCGACGAATTCTCCTCGAAAGACACGAATCACGGAACCACTATTGGTCCGCGTTCGTTTTGGTTTGGATGAATCAAATGGATTGGGATTTACCACGTCTCTGTCTTCTGGATCGTCCTCGTTTTCATAGTAATATTCCCAGTCCGTAACTTCTTCGAATCCCATGTTGCCCACATAGTCGTTGATAATCAAGTCCTCTCCCAATGAAAACAATCGAGTTTGCACGGCGGAGAGATCCCTGTTGCTGCCACGACTGGCTTGTGTTAGAAAATTGGACAAGCTGTCATTGTTATCATCGTCGTAATCAAGTTCTCTGTCTTGTCTTTCTCCTCCAATGAAATCGTCAAAATCCGACGTCCATTCCTCCTTGAAAGACGCCAATGAAATTGGATGAAGAGGACCCGCCCCACCGTTTCTTGGCAACCAATGCACAAACGCTTCACAGAAAGCAAAACAGTAGAGTTGAAGCAGACCAAAAGAGAAATCCAAACCGCGGTTCGAATTCATTGTCATAGATGATCTTAATAGTGTGAGAGATAAGGTCAACAAACAACACTTTTATCGTCTCATATTGTGCCCGGTCGATTCGGTTTTGGCTGCGCAATGAAGCGTGATTCCTTTATAATACTAATGGAAGAACTTAGGGTGGCGAGGATGACGATTCGTATGTGCGCCTCAAGACACACGTTTGGAGAACACGCGCACAACCAACGAGTTTGCGATAATAGGAAAACAAAAAAAAGTCTGTTGATGATTCATTCATCCACACACTCCATAGTTAGTTCAGTAGACAGATATCGTTGCAAGTGAAATCTCCTCGAAAACAACTCTCCTGAACTCGAATAGTTTTGCAAAAAAATCTGTATAGAAGAGCATCACAATAATGGTTCATTGGAAAGCGTCGGCGCTCGTTGCGTTGGCGATACTCGATCCATTCGCGAGCACGGCATTGCTATACCCCTTGCAATGGGGACAAGCGAATGCCGTCCGGAACAATTATTCACGATTTGCATCACAGAGAAAATTTTCCTCGTCTTCCCCCGACACCACCAGAGACACGGAGCGCAATAGTGTTTTTGTGGAAGGGTTGATGGCAAATCTTTCGAAATTGTGTGACAGGTATATCTGCAATGGTTCCCCGAAAATCAGGGAGCAAGTCTTTAATGTCCTAGATCAAATCGCTGCAGAGGCTATTGACAGAGAGCTAGTACAGCAATCCATACGGATGGTGAAGCGGGCGGGGGTCCCAGTGTGAGCACATTTGAACCACAGAGCATCCCATCATCACGAAGACTTGCGTTATATTTCGCTTTAAATTTCTCACACCAATGTTTCTAATTCTACTCAATGAATTCTACACAAAGTCACAAAACATACCTTGAGAGGTATCAACAAGACTTAGAGCCAGGCAAGAACGATGCTAATGAGCGACGAGATGAAGCGGGAAAACGGAAGGATTGGGAACGACAGAATCGAGAAGAATCGCTGAATGGAGACAATTATTTATCTACGCGGGAAGGGAAATCTGCTCTCTCTCGGAGAATGTCTGGAAATGACGGCAGACCAGATCTTTTTACGCCGTCTATTCTCGATCCGGATTCGATTGCGACGGTTGCAAAAGACAAAACCGAATTCCAAAAGGCAGTCAACGGAGCGAATGGTTCGGTTCCAAACGTAAACCAAGGGGCGTCTTCTGCGAATGCCAAAGCAGCAGCATCTCGGGTGTCGGAGATCATTGCAAAGGCTGGTTCTGGCGTTGCGTTCGAAGGGCAAAATCTTGGTGTCGGGGGCTTGGATGACGTATTGGTGCAGATTAAGCGAAGAATATGGACTCCTCTCGCAGCGCCACCCCAGCTTTTGAACGGTAAGTACCAACAACTGTGATAGTATTTTGAGACATGAGTTACATTATTGTTGCTGAACATCGAACCTGTATCGCTCTGGTATTAGAATTGGGCATTCATCCGGCACGTGGTTTGCTTCTTTACGGAAAGCCGGGATGTGGAAAAAGTCTGCTTGCATCTGCGCTTGGATCTATGTTATCGCCGTTTCGACCAATCACTGTTGTTAGTGGGCCGGAGATCCTCGATAAATTTGTTGGGTCTAGTGAGAAGAACCTGCGAGATATTTTCGACAATCCTCCAGACATCTATGAAAAGTTTCGTGTCCATGAAGAAGATGGCGGTGATTCAATAGCAAGTGCTGCTCTTCATGTTGTGGTAATGGACGAATTTGATGCAGTCGCCAGGAGTAGAGGTGGTTCAGATGGCAAGGGCGGTCAAGGAGATGCTGGCGTGGCGTGAGTTTTGTCATTATCTTTGCCTTGTGTTCGTGGGAGTTGAACCATTCGGATTTCGTTATTCTGGGCATTTTATTTCTCGATTTTACGTTGCTTTCTAATCATGGTAATATATTCTTGTTGTTGGCGGTCACGCTCTCCATTTTCGTTCCTAAATCTTTGTACCGTCAGTCGCGATTCCGTAGTTAATCAATTACTTGCAAAAATGGACGGGGTTCAGCCACTGGCCGTGCCAACTTTAGTGATAGGTCTTACAAATAAGAGAAGCCTCATTGAACCTGGTAAGTAAAATTTTACCAAATATTTTTAGACCAGATGCACACTTTTGCAAATCTTAGCTTTTCGTCCGTCAACTCAACTTTTGTCACATTTTTCCTTAGCCCTTTTGCGACCGGGTCGATTTGAAGTTCAAATTGAAATTCCTCCACCAAGGACTACTGAACAGCGCGTTAGTATTTTAAAGGTTCACACCAAGCATATGCTCGCTGCTGGCAGGCTTCAAGTAAACGATCCTCCACAAGGTAGCACTGCCGAGAAACTGTTAAAGGTAAATACAATAAACTCGAATGTTCGTATTTGCTTAACTTTCGATCCGCTTCAAACTAAGAGGGTTCTAATAAGCGCTTCGTATCTTGACAACCCCCGTTTGCGTAGAAGGAGAAAAATACAAATATTCTATCCTATAATGATCTACTGACAGAGCTAGCAATGGATTGCGATGGTTTTAGTGGTGCTGCTATTGCTGGTGTTGCACGTGCTGCTGCGAGCCGAGCATTAGAACGGGCTGTCGAACAAATTTCTGGTAATGCCGAGTATTCCTCAGATACCAATGGTGCTGAGAAAACGAGTATCATGGATTGTCTTGTCACGCAAGATGACTTTTACGAAGCAATACTTGATGTTCGAGAAAGCATGGGAACTCATGATCACACTGAGGATGACGTTGAATCAGATAATAATGACGATGATGACGACACTTCAGGGGAGAAATAAAATGTGATCTGTCTTTAAAACTTATTCTGCTAATTACTTCGCCTGGTTCATCTTCAAACGTAAGCAAAGTCACGATGGCTTACTTCTATACTATCGTCAAGACTATTCACAACATCAAATGACCCACTGACTCCTAACTTATTTGGTTTTCGAACTATACTGAAAAGACACTTCTCGTTGACAAGTTGATTCAATTTTTTGTCAGCTGTATGTAATCTTTTCTTCGACACTTCTAGTTCGTTCATCAACTTCTGCAACGTGGCCTTGGTAGAATTGTTGGAACAGCGAACAAAGGCGGGATAACTAGACTTCGAAGTGGTTAAATGTTGAGTATCTAACAAGTCATCTGTGGACTTCGAGTCTTCGATGCATGAGGAAAATTTAAGAATTCTTTTCGACACCATGGAATCCCCATTCTTTTTTGTGATTGGACTAAGAACTTCCGACGTTAAATGGGAGGTCCCAGCATTGTTTTGGGAGAGCCTTTCACTAATTTGCAAATCCTCGGTCTTGTCCTCAGCAGAAAACGAATTTCGAACAAAGTTAGATTGTGCCTGAGCAGTTTTGACACTCCGTTTAATGACAGGGCTCATATCTATCGGAAGTTGTGTAGCAAGCGGTAAATTCAAAGACTCATCTCTGTTCTGGAACTCTGGCTTAAATGTGAATTCTTCTTCGTTTGCACTGGTTGTGCCGAAACGCACCCCTTCATCATGATGTTGGTAATCAGAATTTTCATAGTCAATATTTTCTACCTCCGCATCAATATCACTCTCTGCTGACTGTCCACTCTGAACATCAGCTTTGTTAACGTCATCTTTTTGCCCCGTTGCTAAAGTTTGAGATTGCTCGAATAGTTGCTTTAATCGAATGCATTCGTCCTTGGCTTTATCGAGCTCTATTTTGACACGCAATACCTCAGAAGCTTGACTTTTTTTACCCTGAGATCTTTCCTGTTCCAATTCTTTCAGGCTGGCGCGAACATCATCTGCTGACTTCATGGCAATTCTCATGTTTTCGTCATATCTTGACTGGTTTTCCTGTAATTTAAGACGTGTAGACTTGAGTTTATTCCTCAAGATAGATTCATTTTGTCTTGATATCTTCAAGTCTTCGAACAAAATTTGTATAACTTGTTTTGATTCTTCAAGTTGTATTTTTGTCTGACGCAACCCTTTATCAGACCCAATATTCTTCGAGGCTTTCTGTGTTGGGTGTGAGTTACTTTTGTCAACCCGAACAGATGAAGTTTTAGCATTTTGTGCCTTATCATCTAACATATGCATCTTGTCGATCGATGAATGCCATTGTTTGTTGTCGTACTTTTTCGGATTGTCGTATACATGTGCTAACGAAATCTTCAAGGTCGAGACTTCGGCCTCGAGTCTTGTAACAATATTTCTCAAGTCTCTGTTTTTCCGCATCTCTTCGTCATAAAGATCCTTGAGTTGAATTTGACCTTGGATTGAGCATTTTATGGCGTTAGATTCCTTTTGTGGTTGCATTAAAAGTAATTCCTCCCCTGTAATATCATCGACTCCTTTTGGTGAATCCGTCGAGGATTGAAAATAATTGGATGTTTCGAATCTATGATCGAGATTTGACGGAGAAATGGTGTCCTTGAAGCTTGTATTGACAATTTCTTGGCTCAAGGTTACAGAATTATGGAAACTTTGGTGGAGCCATTCAGGATTCGTGGACATCTCGTTAGCAACATGAGAATAAGATGACCTCTTCTTTCCGAGCTGCTCTGTTCTTGTTCGACTGCGTCTGCTATCATTGTTTCGGTTATTCACATGGTTTTTAGAGGCTACAGGACTGTTGTCATTGCTGCACTCGTGACGATAGGCTTTAGAAACAATAGTGGCAAGATCTGTCAATCCTTCTCTGTTTTTTTGTGCGCTGTTGGACGTCGCGGGAGATTTGTCTTCAGAGAAATTCATGCTCGAATAATTCGTATGCTCGTCGGCATTGATATCTGCATTGACGTATCCGGAAAGGACGGGCGATGCAGAGGTCGAACCACAATGAAAAGGAGATGATGTACGTTTGATGTTTCTAGGAATTTCTGGAGAATAAGAATTGGGGATCGTGTTTTTATTATCATCTCTGTCAGCGGCATCGTCATTCTTCACTTTTGCCATTTTGGAATTTACATCTCTTGATTTCCCTGGATGATCTTCATTGTAGCTCCGATCGAAAAATTCTGCAGATAACATGGTCATTACCAGTAATGCATTTTTGAATTCACAAAACTTGAGAACAATTATGAAGATGATGATGATGACTAGCATCTATTTTTCTTCCCTTTTTTCGCGCTGAAACTTGCAAAATCCGATAGCGAGTCTTGTGGCCAGCAATTCGCGCCATTTTTTCAACTCTGTCACTTGAGAAGTTCAAAAAGCCGATGCGGGTGCGACACTGGTTGGTGGGTTGGCTGGGCTTGCTGCTGGGTTTGCTGCTGGGTTTGCTGCTGGGCTTGCTGCTAGGCAGGAGTCACAACATTACAAGTACTGCCTATTACCCATCCTAACCTCTCAATGTGATGGGGAGTATCGAATTTGTAATATATTTTAGTCAAATGAGTCAAACCCCGAGGTTATGTGGGCAAGGAGTGGGCAGGGCACAGCACAGCCACAACAAGAGTAGTACCTTGACACCTTGACAATAATGCACTCATTCTTTAGGAAATAGCACAGTATCAATGCGATGTATTCTTTAGGATCACACCTTCTCTGTGTGCTCACTCAAAGGAGCCAACACCCCCTGCGTGCCAATTGCTCCCAGGGGATCCCGACCGGAACCTTCGCATCCTCGATCTTGCAAAATTGAATGTCAAAAAACATAGCTTCAACTAAGTCCAGTGACACAGGTGATAATTGCCAACGGGAGAGAACAGCAAAAAATACCTTATGTCCGAAGTTCTCCCAAGACCAAATTCCATATATAATGCTCTTGGGGACAATGGTATATTTTCTTAACCTTAAAAAATTGAATAACTTAGTACGCCAAAGGCAGTTACACTAATCTTGCGTAACAATGACTACTTCAACTTCTCTATTCTTTTTTGTTCCCGCATTTGGGCTCTTTCTGCGTTTCTACTCTTCGTGGCTCAAGCAGTATTCGCATGCATTTCTATCACCTGTGCAGTTTACTATCCTTCGATAACTTTTTCGAGTCCTCAGTTTTTGCATCACCCAAGTTTTGTAAAGACAATAAAGAACAAGCAACAAAGTTACGAAAACAATCAGCAATAGATAATCAACTTTTTAGTTTATTTCTACCTCACAACAACCAAAAATCACACCATGTCAAACATTTCGCCACGTCGTTGGCTCTGTGCGCTAGCACTTCTTGCCCTTCTGTCGCCCTCATTGGTGCAACCAGTGAGTGGCTTCTACCTTTCGGAGTATGGTCTCGGTCAAGGTATTCTCGGTTTTTTGCGTTCCATGGAAATTACCATCGAGAAGAAAACCGTGTGGTTTTACCGCCATTTCGGCAAAACAGTCGATCCGGAGAAGATTGATCAAGCCAGCCGCTGTGACTACGCAGATCCAGACACGATGAAGTTTTGCAACCCGGCAAACGTGAAAGAGACTCCTTTTCGGAATCCAAATCTGTTCGTCAAGAAAGCTCCCGAGAAAAATATCGAGACGGAGATCAAGGACGAGAACAAGACGGAGGCGATTGTGGAGCTCAAAAAAGAGAACCGATCCTCATTTGCTTCGATCCCTATGAAATGCCTCAACGACCCCGACAAGGACGGTTGCCGCGACTTGCGCACTCTGGGGGGAAGCTCTGACCCATCCTTGCCTGGTATTGGAAACTTTGGTAGCGATCAAGGTGGAGGTTTGACAAGATTTCAAGATGAAGATGATACACCCGCACAAGCGCCAGTTAGTAGCGAAG
>Ga0163111_10002417_pt1 | contig 11832 bp, 12 predicted proteins | sample CRUFie1St18metaG_FD_109645 | JGI IMG/M metagenome (GOLD analysis project Ga0163111, IMG submission 109645) | Marine microbial communities from the Costa Rica Dome - CRUD Field 142mm St18 metaG | ecosystem: Environmental > Aquatic > Marine > Oceanic > Photic zone | place: Costa Rica: the Eastern... | reverse complement strand
TAATATTATAGCCAATCAAATTGAACAAACACCAAATACAACTCCCGATGCTATTGCTACAGCGGCAAAAACTTTAGCGGATGAATTATCATCTCCTATTATTGTTTGTTATACAGAATCTGGCTCAACTGGCATAAAAGTCTCAAGAGTAAGGCCAAGTCAAACTATTCTAACCATTACTCCTGTAATTCATACAGCCAGAAAATTATCTCTTGTATGGGGTGTTCTCTGTTTACTTCAAAAAGATGAAGAAAACTTAGAGAAGATGATAAATTCTACAAAAATAACCGTAAAAAAGAGTGGTTTAGCTTTTCAAGGTGATAAAGTTGTTATCACGGCAGGACTTCCTCTAAAAGTTCAAGGAACTACAAATTTGATAAGAGTTACAACAGTTAAATAATTATTGGCTAACCCTGACGAGCTTTAAAGCGAGGATTAGTTTTATTTATGATATACATACGACCTTTTCTCTTAGCCACACGATTATCTCTATGACGTCCTTTAAGGGATTTTAATGAATTTCTTACTTTCATAGTTTTTTCCAATTTTCGCTTGGAAGCTAGATTGATATTGCGATTATGTCAATATTTGTTAGGCATTTTAATTATATTTTATTAGTATTCAAACTTGTAAGGTATCAAATGAAAAAAAAATACGATTATGCTCTTGTTAGCGGGGGATTTGACCCTGTTCATGTTGGACATTTAAGAATGTTTCAAGATGCAAAAAAGTTATCAGATAAAGTTATAGTTCTTTTGAATAATGATGAATGGTTGATTGAAAAAAAAGGTAAACCTTTTATGAGCCAAGAACAAAGAAAAGAAATTTTAGAAGAATTTGAGAGTATTTCTAAGGTTATAATACAAAAATCCAATGAAAAAAGTAGTAGTAAAGCAATTCAAGAGTTCGCTTATAAAAATGAAAGAAAAAATATCTGCTACTGCAATGGAGGGGATAGAAGCAATATTGAAAACATCAGAGAAGCTGAAATTTGTAAAAAACTAAATATTGACCTTATATTTGGTGTTGGCGGGGAAGAAAAAATAGAGAGCAGCAGTGAATTAACCAAAAATTATTTAGGTAATGTAGAAAAAAGACCTTGGGGAAATTATCATGTAATTGCTAAAAATACTGGTTACCAAATAAAAGAGATTATAGTACTTAAAAATTCAAAACTATCTCTCCAAAAACATAAAAGTAGGTCAGAATTTTGGCAAATAGTAAAAGGCAAAAGTAAAATAACAATTGAAGAAAAAGAGTATTATCTAAAAGAAAAAGAACATATATATATTCCAAAAAATAGCATACATAGAATTGAAAATATTGGAAATGAAGAACTTATATTCATTGAAATCCAACTTGGCGAAGATCTAAAAGAAGACGATATCATTAGATTAGAGGATGATTATGGAAGAGCATAAATTTTCAAAATATAAAAAGGCTCCATACTTAGAACTTGAAAATTATAAGGCTCCAAAAGGAATTAAATCTTATTTTGTAACTATGGATGACGGTATAAAAATAAGAATATGTCATTGGATAAATGATTCTAAAGGGACGAAGGGTACAATTTTATTACAACAAGGTCACAATGAATTTATTGAAAAATACTTTGAAACCATACAAGAATTTTTAGATAGAAATTACTCAGTAATTGCTTTTGATTGGAGAGGACAAGGAATGTCTGATCATCAAATTGAGGATATTCATAAGTCCTATATAAGAAATTATGAAAGGCACGATAAAGATTTAAAATATGTTTTAGATGAAATAATTGAAAATAATTTTCCTAAACCACTCATTGGGATTGGTCACTCTATGGGCGGTTGTCTGATGTTATCAGCATTTCATGATCAACCCAAAAGATTCTCAAAAGGTATACTCTCTGCACCAATGTTAGGTTTTAAGAACGAGAGATTTTTAAGAACAGCATCATCAATAATGAATATTTTAAGAAGAGATACTGACTATCTATTAGGCTCAAAACCAAATATGGGTATAGAAACACCTTTTGAGAAAAATGATCTTACAACCGATCCTATTAGATATGACCGAATTATTAAACTGGTAAGAAAACATCCAGATATAAGATTATGGGGCGTTACAAATTCTTTTGCAAAGGCTGTAAATAAAAGATTTAAAATAATGCGTTCAAAAAATTGGGCTGAAAAAATTAATTTAAATGTACTCATTATAAATAGTCTTGATGACAGTGTTGTAGACGCAAATAAAACAAGAAAAATGTCAGATAGAATGCAAAATTGTGAAGTTGTAGATTTTAAAGGGTGTATGCATGAAATTTTTATGGAGAAAGACATTCATAGAGTAAAAATGTGGAAAGCCATAGATAAATTCTTAATAGATTAAAATTATTATTAAATTGGAACTAAATCAAAAGCTATACTAATTCGATTTGAGTTTTGATTTATTGGGGTGGTTGAATGAAAAAGGGAAGATGGAAAAATTACAATATCTCCTGTCTTAAGGTCCAATCTCATTTCTGGAAATTTTTTGTCTTCTATTGGATAATCATTTCCATGCAAACTAAACATAATATCACCCTCTCCAGCCGCTACTTCTGGAATATCTAAATAAATACTGCCGCTAAGCCATCCATTTTCATGGATATGGGAGTCCAAATATCCTTCGTTTTGAATTTTAATAACCCATCCATTTATAGAAAACTTCTTTGGAAAAAGATTAATCATATCACAACTTTCCTTAAAGCTTTTTCTGTAAAGATTAATCTCATTTTTAATCATCACTGCGAGAGATTGAATACTCTCATTATCATTTAAAAATAAATTTCCAGACGTTTGTTTACCATTTTTAAGAAGTTTTTGTTCTCTATAAATGCTTGAGTCTTTATTTGTGAAAACTATTAAATCATCTATTAAATTCTTACTTAGAAGATTATTTTCTAATAAGTTTTTTTTATAAACAAAACCAAGAGGATTCTTACAAAAACTATAATTATCTATTTCACCATACCTAATGGATGCATGAGAACTTAAAGATGCTATTTTGGGAGAAAGAATAGATTGATTGATAGCAAAATCTAATTTACGAAAAAAATTATCTTTATCATCTAAATAATATAAGCATTCTAATTGATCTGCTAAATTTAAATTATCTGTACTTTCTTGGAAAAGATTTAAGGCTTTTTTATATAATTTATTTTTTTTATATATAGATGCTAAAAGATTTTTGGCATCAGAAAAATTATTATCCAAACCTACTGCTTTCTCTAATAAAATAACAGCTTCCTCATAATTCTTTTCTCTTTCATAAACTTGTCCCAATCCATATAGTGAAAGTACAAAATTCTTATTTAACTCAAGACTTTTTTTGTACAAATTTTTTGCTACATCATTTAGGCCAGTGCTGAAAAGTAATTCACCATACACACTATAAAAATATGGATTTTCAGGGTCTAAGTTAATAATTTTTATCAAAGATTTTTCAGCTTCGGCAAATTTCATCAAGCGTCTACATACAATTGAATATAATAATAATGCTTCTTTATTGTCTTTATTTTCTTGTAGAAAATTCATTAGAGAGATTTCTAAGTCTCTATATTTCTTATTTTTAAAAAGCTCTTTAAACTTCTCTAGAGGATCTTTTTTATCATTACTCATTTCTTTGAATACCTTAAGATATTTCTTATTCAATTGGGATTATATCAAAAGCAAGTGTAATTCTTTGTTCATTTGACTCAAAAGGAACAGTTCCATGAAAGATGGAAGCTGGGAACAAGACCATATCTCCTTTATTAATATCAACTATCCTTTGTTCATAAAATTTTCCATCGGTTGGGTAATTTGAACCATGCTTGCTAAAAACAATGTCACCATCATATTTGTCTAATTTTTTTGGCCTTTTTAGGTAAACACTTCCACTCATCCACCCTTCTTTATGCATATGAAAGCCAAGGCTCCCTCCTTCGCTCATAACTATTAACCATCCATATAAATTATATTTTTTTGGCCAATATTTAATAAAATCTGAATTTTTCTCAGCCATCTTCTCTTTATAGACTTCAATTTTGTGTAAAATTATTTCTTTTAATTTTATTATTGGCTCCTCCTCAACCAAGAAGATATTGCCCGTGGATTGAACCCCATTTTTAAGTAAAGATTGAGCTTTAGTGGAAATCTTTAAACGATTAAAACAATTCAAAAGATCTGCAACAAGTTTTTCATTATAATCGTTAACTTTATAAAGATTTGTTTTTTGAATAAAAGAAAATGTATCCTTACAAAAATTATAATTATCCTCTCTATCAAATCTTATAGCCGCATGAGCACTTAATGTTGCCGCTAGAGGATGAGGGGAAGATGTTTTAGAAAATTCTTCTAGTTTTTTATAAAAATTTTCATAATCACCAAGCATATAATAGCATTCCAATTGCTGGCACTTGGATAACTTTTTTGATGAAAAATTATAATATTTTGCAGCCTCAGAATAATTCTCTAAAGCTCTATAGGAATTAGCCATTGTTATATATATAGCCTCCTCCTTTTGATTAACACTAAGAGCTTTTTTATAATAATTTATAGCCTCTTCATTTTCACCTCTATTTGCGTAAATGACACCAATCTGATTAAGTGAATTCCAATTTTTTGGATTTAATTTTACCGCGTGCTCGTGACATTGTAATGCCTGCTCGGCCTTTCCAATATCAAAAAAGAAATTACCCGCATTCGAAAAAATAAAATCTTTTTTCGGGCTTAAATTCACTAAATAAGTGAAGGTCTCTATTGCTTTATTTGTATTTCCTAAATTTTTATAAGCTACGGCAAGAGAATTTAAAGCATCAAAATTTTTTTCATCCTCTTTGAGAACAAATAATGCAGCATTTTTTAATTCTTCAAAGTTTTGATCATTAAAAAAACCTGGCAAATCACTTAAACTATATTCTTTAGAAGTTTTGTTCATTTTATTAAACCACACAGCTCATAAAGATAATTTATATATAATTATTTATTTATATCTATTATTATCATATATAAAATCAGAATATAACTTAATAACACTAAGTAAAATTGGGCGCGTAGCTCAGCGGTAGAGCACTACGGTGACATCGTAGGGGTCGCTGGTTCAAACCCAGCCGCGCCCACCATTGTTAGACTATTAATAAAAAATATGACAAAAAAAAATTATAAAGAAATATCAATTGAAATTGAAAATGTTAGAAAAAATTCTTCTATTTCTGAGTTAGCTGAAAATTTTATAAATCTTGAGAAAAAGTATCCAAATAATACTTTAATTCTCCAGAATATAAGCAAGGCTTTTCTTGATATTGGCGAAAACTCAAAAGCACTTGATTATCTTTTAAAAGCTAAAAAAGAGGAACCAGATAATTTTTCTATCTACTTTAATTTAGGGACATTATATAAAAAATTCAAAAAAGATGATGAAGCTATAACTAATTTTAAAAAGTCTGTTTCACTAAATAAAAAATTTATTACAGGGTTTAATATGTTGGCTGACATTTATCTGAACAAAGGAGAGTTAAAAGAAGCGACCGAATGCTATAAAAAATCTGTAAATTTAGATGCGTCAAAAAAAAATATTATGGCAATTAATAGACTAGCATTAGCAATTGTAAGTATATTTTTAAAAGATAAAGACCTAAAAAAACTTCGAGAAGCAAAAAAATATTTCGAAAAAACTTATGAATTAGATAAAGATAATGATATTTTTTATAATCAATTAATAAATTTTTATCATTTGTCAGGGCTGAAAAATGAAGCGGTTTACCATTCAAAAAATAGGACAGGTGTTTTTATAATTTAAAAGATTTTTGATTATTTACAACTAATAGGCTGTATAATTTATTATGGAAAAAATTAATATAAAAGGTAGTGATATTAAAAATTTTATTGGGTCATGGAGATTTGATAATAATGATATAATAAATGAAACTATTAGTTTTTTTAATAAAAATCATGAGAGACAAAATCCTAGCGTCGATTCAAGTGGTAAAATTAATAAAAAAGAAAAAGATTTTTTAGAAATAACTATTACACCAAAAGAAATTAAAGAAGAAAAATTAGAATTTTTTTCTACTTATGTAGAAGTATTAAGAGCATGTTTTCAAGAATATAAAAAAAATTGGAATTTTCTTCAAAGCTGGGAAAAAATGTATTTAGGAGAATTCAAAATTGAAAAATATTTAATTTCTGGACACCACCTTTCTTATCATTGTGATATAAATAATATCAACTCATCTCATAAAGTTTTTTCATGGGCAATATACTTAAATGATTTTAACGAAGATGAAGGTAGTATTGATTTTTTATACCAAGGTTTCTCAATTAGACCAAAAAAAGGTTCCATTCTTATTTTTCCTGCTGACTGGACACACATCAATAGAGAGAATGTAATGAAAGAAAATGAAAAATTTGTTTTGAGGGGATCTTTTCATTTTCCAGATACTTTAAACGAGAACGAATAGGTTTTTTTTATTAAATGTTTTATAAGTAAAAAAACTAATAATTTACGAATCAAATTACTCTAGCCTTGAATAATTTTAATTAATAACCAATTAACTATCATAAAGTTTTTTAATACATGGAGGAGGATAAAATGTTATTAGAAGGAATAGGGAAAGTCACATTTGTTAATGGAATTTTGAGAATACAAGGATTAGCAGTTGGTGCAGATGGAACCATGAAAGAGTCAGGCAGTATTGAAATACCTGGAAATATGGTTGCTGACATTATTAATGGATTAAGTGCAGGCGCGACTGGAATATCTGAAAAGTTAAATGAAAATACTTCATCCGGTGCAAATAATAAATCCGGCAAGAAAGAAAAATCGTCTAAAAATAAAAAGAAGTAATTAATGAATAAACTCTTATTACATTCATTATACGTAATAAAAATAACTTTTATTACTATTATTTCCATAGGATCAAGTTATGCCGAAGATGGTGTTGAAAATGCTATGGTAAATAACTCACAATTGTCGTTTTCAAGAATTGTAATGGAAACAAAAACAATTAATGAGGGTGAATACTTTGATTTTATTAGAAGCAGTATCATTGAACAACCAGAATTTTTATATGCGAATTCAAATTATAATGAGAAAAGTGAGTCTTTAAAATTTGCCAAGAGACAAAGATGGCCAGAATTATCAACTAGAATAATTAATGACCATGTTCTAGAGAGGGATGTAAGCGAACAAAACTCTCTTAGAAAAAGACAGGATGATAGCTTTGATGCTGCTATAGAATTATCCCAACCGATTTACTCTGGTGGAACCATCAACGCACAAATAAGAAAATCTATCTCAGATAAAAACTTATCAGAGGTTGAAAGAGAAAATGCATTATCTTTGCTTATTTTGGATGCAAATCGTATTTATCTTAATGCTGTCAAATCTTATACAATGTTTAATCATGCGGACAAAATTGTTAAAGAAATTGAACCCTATCTCAATAAAGTAAAGGAAAGAGTAAATTTGGGTATATCCGATCCTATCGAATTAGCTTTATTTTCCATTAAATACAATTCTCTAAAGTCAAAATTTCAAATTTTAAAAACAGAAATGAATAGGGATATTGGTATCTTTGAATATTTTTTTGGTAAGGAATTTAATTCCGTTTATTTTCCTAATATTTTTGTTCCCCAAATTGAGATGGATAAAAATAATGAGGCTTATGAGGTTAAAGCCTCTAAACTAAATTTTGAGGGATCAAAGGAAGATACAAATTTAGTAAAAGGCGAATTTAGACCAAAATTTGGCTTCAATACACGATATACTATTTATGATCTAGACGAAGATGAAAATGATACAGATATTAGAGGTGGTATTTTCTTCTCCATGCCAATATTTACATTTGGAAGATCAACAGCAAAAATTTCAGCTTCTAAAGCAAAAGAAAATGCACTAAGAATGTCTATTGATGTTGAAAGAAAAAATGATGATGTTGCAGAAAATGAAGTTGTAAATCTTGTAAAAAGCGCCTTCAATACAAGAGGAGATATAATTAATTCATTAAATGATACCAAAAATCAAAGAAGAATTATTAAAAACAGACTAGACTCTACTAATTTCTCTCCTGAAAGTTTTGTCACAAGCAGTATTGAGGAAATTGATTTACTTAGCCAAGCACTATCAATAGAAATGAATATGCTGCATGGATATTTTACTTTCCTTCATCAAAATCAGTCATTAACCTCTCATCTAAGGATTAAGTTATGAATGAAAGTAGAAAAAAACAAACCTTGAGCGAGCATTGGTTTTGGGGTTCTTTACTACAAAATAAAGGGACTTATGTTCAAATTGCACTTGCCTCTATTTTTATAAACCTATTTGGGCTTGCTAGTGCTTTTTATATTATGACTGTTTACGATAGAGTTATGCCTAATTCGGCTTATAACACGCTTATAGCGCTTACTATTGGTATGGCAGTAGTTATTTTATTTGATTTCTTAGTTAAACTTTTAAGAGCCTTTTTTGTTGATATGGCTGGAAATAGTATGGAAAAAGACATTAATGACTCTCTTTTTAAAAAAATAACTAGCCATGACCATCAATTTCTAAATAAAGCATCTGGTGTTGCTCATACTGTAAGGGAATTCGAAGGCGTAAGAGATTTCTTTACTTCTGCAAGTATGGTCGCGTTTATTGATCTCCCATTTATGTTCCTGTTTTTATTTGTTATTTATACAATTGCAGGACCTTTATCAATTGTTCCTATTCTTATTGTGCCTCTAGTTTTAGGTGTTTCAGCAATAATTCAACCAATTTTAAAAAGATATAGTGATAAAAATTTAGTTAATCAACAAGGTAAAATGATAGTTTTACATGAGTTATTGAATAATGTTGAAACAGTTAGGACAGTTGCAGGTGGAAAATTTTTACATAATAAATGGAATTCTAGTGTTGAAAATCAAAGTAAAAATGCAACGAGTGCGAGAGGTATCTCAAATTTTGCGGTTACATTTTCCCAAACTAGTCTTCAAATAGCTCAGGCAGGTATTGTATGTTATGGAGTTGTCTTGGTTGGTTCATTAGACATAACTTCAGGAGCATTGATTGCATGTGTTATTTTATCAGGACGAGTGTTATCACCTCTTGTTCAGGCTGGTCAATTACTTACTAAGTTTAACCATGCCCTATCAGCCTTCAAGAAAATTGATGAATTAATGCAAATAGAGTCTAGAGATGACCTTACTAAAGATTTTAAAGCAACATCTCTTACTAGCGGGGATATTAAACTCAAAGATTTATCCTATGATATAAATGAAGTTGCTATCCTTAAAAATATAACATTGGATATAAATGACGGAGAAAAAATAGGTTTTGTTGGTAATATTGGAAGCGGAAAAACATCACTATTAAGAAATATAATAGGTTTCTATTTGCCTACCAAAGGTAATGTAACACTGAGTGGCTATGACTTGAAAAATATCCCATCTGAGGAATTGAGAGATTATATTGGATATTGTCCACAGAAGATTGATTTATTTACTGGCAGTGTTTTAGAAAATATAAGTACTGGCATTGATGGTATTACAGAAGATGATGTAATTGAAGCAGCTAAACTATCTTGCGCACATGAATTCATTACAAAAATGCCAGGAGGTTATAATTATATTCTTAATGATAACGGTTCAAATTTATCCGGAGGTCAAAGACAAGCTATCGCTCTTGCAAGGTGCTTAGTAAGAAAACCAAAAGTTTTAGTATTAGACGAACCAACAAGTTCTATGGACGGTAATACTGAAGAAAAAATAATAAACAACCTTTTATCCTTACCATATAAACCTACTGTTATCATTTCAACACACAGAACAAACCATCTAGTTAGAGTTGATAAGATAGGAGTCTTAATAGATGGTCAATTAGTTCAATATGGACCAAGAGATCAGATCCTAAGGCAAAGCAATGAAAAAGTTGAAAATTAAATGAAGAAATTTTTAGAAAAAATTAAATTATTTGTTAATAATCTTTTTTCATCCTTTAATCGAGAAAAGTTAGAAAGTATTGTGCCCTATTTGGTCCCTGAATTTTGGGCTTCAAATAGAAAATCCTTTTTACTATTTTGGTTTATTGGTGTTTTCACAATATTTTTTATAATTTGGGCATCTTTTGCTGAAGTCAATCAAGTCGTTAGAGCTCAAGGAACTGTTGTTCCAGATTCGAAAGTTCATCTTGTTCAATCAGGTATTCCTGGCCCGATCCAAAAAATTAATATCAAGCTTGATGATAAGGTTGAAAAGGGAGATATCTTATATTTAGTTGATCAAGAAAATACACAAAAGTTTTATAATTTAGCAAAAAAAGAATATGAAACTCGTTTAAGAAAAGTTGAAATATTAAGAAATCTTGTGAGTAGTGGATCAGACTCTGAGTTTAGGCTATTGGATGAAGAATTATTACTTGTTGATGCTGAAGGGAGATATAATTCAGCAAAAAAAAATCTCGAATTTTCAACCGTAAAAGCCCCCATTTCGGGAAGTATAAGTAATCAAAATGTCACAAATATAGGACAATTAGTTTCATCGGGTGATTTACTATCAGAAATTGTCCCGAAAGATGATTTTTTAAAAATTGAAGCATTTATTAATCCAAAGGATATTGCTTACGTAAGACAAGGTCAAAAAGCTAAAATAGCTTTCTCAGCATATGACTTGGCTATCTATGGTCAATTTGAAGGTATTGTAAAAAAAGTAGCAGCTAATACTACATCCAATCAGGATGGGGAGACGTATTACCCAGCCATTATAGAATTAAATTATGAAGATTTAAGAAATTCTGACAGAAAAATTATTCTCCAATCTGGTATGATTTCTGATGTATCCATTATAGGAGAAGAAAGAACTGTAATAAGCTATGTTCTCAACCCTATTACAAAACTTTCAAAAAGGGCGTTACAAGAGTAATCTAATCTTTCTCTAAATTTTTCACATAATTCGATGCTTCTAAAAGAGTATCAAACGTGCCCGTATCAAGCCAAGAAAAACGTTCATCTAGCTTTTTTGCTTTTAACTTTTTATTTTTAAGGTACATCATATTTAAATCTGTAATTTCGAACTCACCCCTTTTTGATTTTTTTAAAGTATTTGCAAATGATGAGGCGTCATTATCATAAATATATAAACCAGTAACTATCCAATTTGTTTTCGGATCTTTCGGTTTTTCCTCAATTGATAATACATTAAATTTTTCGTCAAAATCAATAACACCAAACCTTTCAGGGGATTTAGACTCTACACAGAAAACTGTTGCACCGCTATTATCCTTGATAGATTCGACTATTAATTTGTTTAAATTTGGGCCAAAGAAGAGATTATCTCCTAAAATTAGAGCGACACTTGAATTGTCAATCCATTCTTCACAAATCATTAGTGATTGCGCAATGCCCTCAGGTTTTGGTTGAATAGTAAAATTGATATCTACACCCCAATCAACTCCGTCTCCCAGAAGTTTTTTAAAATTTTCTTGATCTTCTTTTGTTGTAATAATCATAATATCTTTTATTCCAGCATTAACTAAAATTGATAAAGGATAAAATATCATTGGTTTATTATATATTGGTAAAAGTTGCTTCGAGGTAATTTTTGTCAATGGGTATAATCGTGTTCCTGCTCCACCTGCAAGAATTATGCCTTTAGTGTTTTGATTATTATTAATACTCATTTAAATCTCTTTTAAAATTTTGGGTAAAACCTTTCTCACAACTAATTTAACTGAGTCTTCCCAGGAAGAAAATTTTATATCATTTTTTAAATAGTAATCAAAATCAGTATAAAGTCTTGTATCAATCGATCTTTTAGCATCTGACTCCCATTCACTTAAGGAAATTGGTATCAGTTC
>Ga0163111_10002416_pt1 | contig 11832 bp, 33 predicted proteins | sample CRUFie1St18metaG_FD_109645 | JGI IMG/M metagenome (GOLD analysis project Ga0163111, IMG submission 109645) | Marine microbial communities from the Costa Rica Dome - CRUD Field 142mm St18 metaG | ecosystem: Environmental > Aquatic > Marine > Oceanic > Photic zone | place: Costa Rica: the Eastern... | reverse complement strand
TACGCAAGTGCTTATTAGATGGTCGATACGATGAGATACAAACTTATCTCGACCTAGAAAAACAAGTAGAAGATTACACCGATGGAGATATCTCTATTAAAGATGGTGAAGTTTTCTTTGGAGAAGAAAAACTCAATGGAGTGGTAGTTGATAAATTACTTGACTTGATGAAAAGTGGCTTAACTGACAAAAATCCTTTTATCAATTTCCTCAAGAACCTTTTGAAGAATCCATCAAAAAATTCGGTAGATCAACTCTACACATTCTTATCAAAACGCAATATGCCGATTGATGAAGAAGGATTGGTGATTGGCTACAAAGGGGTAGCAGATAATTACAAGGATAGGTTTAGTGGCAAGTTTGACAATAGCGTTGGACAGTCCCATGAAATGCCTCGTAGGACAGTAGACGATAATTGTGAGAACCATTGTTCGTACGGTTTTCATATTGGTTCATACGAATATGCAGACAGTTGGGGAGGCTCAGATGGCAAGCTAATGATTGTCAAATTCAATCCAGAAGATGCTGTTAGTGTTCCTACTGACTGTGACTATCAAAAGTTGAGAGTATGCAAATACAGCGTAGTTGGTGAGATTACTGAAAGAAAGCAACTCAAGCAACCATTTTATGATTCGACGGGAGAATTTTCTGATGAAGATTACGATGAAGATTACGATGATGGGATTGAGCTAAATGACTCATTGGATAATGACTCATACGAAAGCGATGCAACTCGTTTAGCTATTCGCAATTATATTGAGAATAAACATGAAGCTAATACAGAGCCTACTGTCAAGCAAATTCAATCACGCATGAAAGGTACAACTTTAACTTCACAAGAAATTATAGACATTGTGGAAGAATTAGGTTTTGAGGTAGAGCATAACAAGGAAGCAATATCCAGATCAAGAATAATTATTGGTCAAGACATTTCAATTACAAATTAAAATTAATTATATAAAAATATTATGACAACAACAATAGAAGCAGAAAAGTTGAATCTTCAAAATTTTGAAGAGGCTATTAGCAAAACAAATGATACCAATATTGATACGCTTTGGGCAATTCTAAAGTATAAAGAGATTGGAATTTATCGTAAGGTAAAATGTATGTCTGAGGTTTTGGGAGTTGATTTTAACTTACTCTCAGGAGAATTGCCTACTGATTCAAGTGGCAGAATCCTTGACCAAAAATCAAGACATGGAATCCATGACATTCTTATCAAACATTCGTAATCGTTAGTTGATAGTTATGTAGACAAATCGAGGGAGGGTAAAACCTCCCTCACTTCCCTAAAAATAAAAATGAAAAATATTATTCGATATATTGTAAAGGATGCTAAAGGCGAGTATCAAACCGCATATAGCACCAAGCTAGGAGTCAAGGATGCGTTCAAGTATGCCACTCTTACAGCGCAAGACGTTTTTGGAGTTATCTATTCAGTAGATAATAATGGTGATGAAGAACAAGTTACCAGCTATCCTAAACCAGAAAAAAGAAAAAGATACAAACAAAAAAATAAATAAATTTTAAAAAAAAGTTTGACTCACAGACCAGAATTTGTTATAATTACTCCCATGTTGAACGAAAATGAAACCTTGCAAATGAGTATGTTTAGTCCTTTGGGCTACGAAACGCCAACCGCCGATTCTTTTGTCGCTTCACTCGACAAGAATGAAGTAGACAGTTATACTGAATACTGGCAAAGTATTCAACCAAAAAATCACGCCGATTATTTTCGTCGTTGGTTGTTTTCGCTTATGTCAGTACACACTACTTGGGAAAGTAATGTGCGTGGATATAACTTCCTCAAAGACTTATCATGGTTATTTGACAAAGAGAAATTGGCCAATAAGATTGTAGATGCTAGAGTTGGCTTGCACACAAATCGCATTAAAGCAGTTTGGCAGTTGTTCGATCAGTTTCATTCAAACATTGATGACTTTTATCGTAAAGAAGATGAAACTTGGTCAGACTTTCGCGATAGGTTAGTTGAAAAAGTTTTTATGTTAGGTTATGCGAAGACCACTTTCCCTATTGGTATGAGCTTTCCTCTTGAAGCAGATATTGTTTGTCTTGACGTTCACTTTCTTCGATTACTTGGATGGAAGAAAAAGTCAGTTCCATCAAAAAAAGATTATCATAAGATTGAAAAGTATTGGGTTGATCTTTGTCGTTCGCGTGATTTTGCACCTAGTGTAGTACGCGAGATGTATTGGGATAAAGTACAAGGTCAAGAGGATTCACGTTATTGGAGTTATTGTTTAGAAGAAAATGTTAATGTCTAAAACAAACACAATCACTATCTGTAATAGAAAAGTTATTGTATATGAACTTACAGATTGCTACGAACTTCATGTATTGTCATCAGAAAACTGGAGCGAGAGATATTTGGATTATGCTCTTGACTATTTACATTATGAAGGATTTATAGAGAATACAGAAAAACAAATAAAAATAATTGGTATTAAAAAATGAAAACATATTCAGTAATTGACATAAAAAAATCAATCAGTAATCCTCCAAAGGTTACTGAAAAATACAAAGGAACTATGATTTACGATCACAAAACTGCTGGTACTTTACAAATTATGAGTCCAAGTGAATATGATGGTTTTAAAAAAGTGACTAGCAGAAAAGGTCAGAGTTCAGTTTTAAGAAATGTCTTGGATGCAGGAGGTAGATTACAATGAGTTTAAATACTAAACAAAAGTTAGAGTTTCTTGCAGAATGCTACCCAGAGTCTTTGACAGCCGATGGTCTTGACGAAGCTATAATTGGATATTGTGCATCTTCTGGAATAGTTGTATATGATTACAATAAGTGCTTGAAAATCTTTATGCAAAGAGATAATATGGATTATGAGACAGCGCATGAATACATGGAATTTAATGTGGTGAGTGCGTATGTTGGAGACTTAACACCAACATTTATTCATACGTTATGAAGATTAAAATAGCGATTAATTATGATGAGATTAGAAAAGAAGAAGTTGTTGTATTAGCAAATTTACCAGAGGGTAAATGTAAAGAAGTTTTAGTCGAGTTCTTTGGTAAAATGAAATATAAGCAAAGACGCAAGTGGCTTAAAAAAAATCTGACAGAAATAGATGTTTATAGATTGGACAATCCCGATGACAAGAATAATGAGTAAAGAGAGTTTAAAAAAATTTATTAAAAAGTATCAAGAAATTTCAGATCATACAATGGATGATGAAGATGCAGCATGGAAACAGGGAGCAGATGAATTAATGTCAGCGTTAAGAATAGACATAGCACATTTAGAAAAGTATAATGAAATTAACGAGTAAGCAACAACAAATTTTTGATAAAATTAAAATAGTAGACAATGATTGGGCTGAAAAAGATTTTATCAAATGTTGGAATGATATATTAGATTTAAATAAATTTGTCAGCGTTTCTCAAGGCAAGTTAGTTTTAGAATTTGATGATGCTAGTTCAGTTATAATAAAGTTTGTGCAAGATAATAAAACTTTATTAGAAGAAAGAATATATTGGAATGAAAAAATAGCAGTTACATTAGAAGAAAAAAATAATGAAGTTAAACAAGCAGCGCAATCAATTAAAATGCTTGCAGATTCAATTATCAACAGTTAATTAAGATGCCTTGGGAAAGAGATTTCGAGGGAATACCATTAGTGGGTAAGCATACAGTTTATAGCTTTCTTTTTAGTATAAATAAAAAGAATTACTCTTATGAGACAATGTGTGACAAAGAGTTAACTGCACAAAGAAGGTATGGTAGATATTTAAAAAAATTTAGTAATAAAGAACAAGTAGAATTGATCGATTTTTGGAAGTGGGCTTGGGAAGATGGCGAGCTTAATGATGAAGAAACGAAATTAATATATCACATTCGCGGTTTACACGAAGAATGACTTTAAAATCTGCACAAAAATTAGCAAAACAAATGATGCGAAAACATAAAGTTAATCATGTTTTTGATTTCAGCTTTATGGATTCAAAAACAGCATTTGGTATATGTTATCCAGCACCAGATTACCTAATACAATTAAGCGTTCCTTATGTGCGTTTAAATGGCAAGAAGGCAGTTTTAGACACTATTTTACATGAGATTGCTCACGCTATAGATATTTTAAAAAGAGGCTACACAAAGCACGACAAGGCTTGGAAAGCTATATGTGATGAGATTGGTTGCGAGCCAAAAACCACATTTGACTCAGTAAAAGATAATGTTATAATGCCATTAGCATTGTATGTAATTATTTGTCAAAAATGTGGATACTGTGAACCCAAGTATAGAAAACCGTCAAAGAAGCCAAGCGTATGCCAAGGTTGCGGTTACAACAATGGACTTTATAAATTAGTAAAACAATGACAATTAACGAATCACTTAATAAAGTACAAGATATATGTATGTCTTATGCTTCCGATCTACAAAAAGAATCAAAAAAAGTTGAAGATGAATCTACTTCAAAATCTATGATTGAAGAATCAAAACAAATCATAAAAGCTACTCATAAGTTAAGAGAGTTTATTTCAAATTCTATTGATGATGGTAAATAATCTGCTTGACTATTAGTATGTGTTTTGCTATAATACTCCCCATGAAAGACATTGATGTACGTTGGGTTGAAAATAGTAAGACCAAAAAGACTTCTCTTAAAACAATCTCAAGAGAAAAGTATAATGATTATCCAGAAGGTACTGCAACTGTCCAACTTGAAAATATCAAATCAAAAAATCCAGATGCAAAAGTATGGTTTATCTTTGAAGGTAAAAATGATACAGTTACCGAATGGGATTATAAAAAACAAGCGGGAGTATCTCGTAGCATTGTATGGAGAACAACCGTACAAGTTGATTTAATTTATAAAGAAACTATTGGTGATTATTATATGTATATCAACTTTCCAAATGGAAAGTATAATGCACCACTACTTAATGGAGAAGAATTTAAATTACTTTATCATACAATTAACAATATTAAACACGAACTTAAATCGCTTTGAAAATATATAATTATATAAAAGATAGTATCTGCGAACCAATCACAGCCGATAATCGCAAACAAGCAGACTCAATGTTTATTTCTGGATTTAACGTCAAAATAGACGAAATTCAAAATGACAACGACAAAGACCAATATAAATTTGATTTTTATGAAACAAATGATTGATATAGATAACTGGGTTATTGAAGCCAAAAGTCCATATAACGATGGATATACTCAGCTTCATTATAAAACACTTTTAAGAGAGTTAAAAGATAAACTTAATTCACTAGAATTTTTAAACGAATATAATCATGGCGAAAAAAACATCAATAAGTAATAATAAACAAGTCTTAAATGATAAAAAGCGCAATAAAGGAGTTCACTCAAAAAACAAAACTTCGTGGAATCCAAATAGTAAAAACTATAAAAAAACGTACAAAGGCCAAGGTCGATGAACAGATTAAAAGAATTGAAAGCTAATGTTCCTCTTGTAAAGCGAGAGTTTGATCGAACCATAAACAGTATTGCTTCGTGGAAAAACGAATACACAACCACAATGGAAATTAATCTAACCAAAGATTTAATGCGATTAGCTGAAAAATGGGAAAAGAAAGCTCAAAGAGAAGCGGGATGGGGAATTTAAAAAACATGAAAGACATTACTAAAAACGTATATTGGGAAAGAAATATTAAAACACGAAGAAATTCTAATATTGCTAATCAAGTTATTAAAAAGACTACTACTGATAGATTTCCGCATGGCGCGGTAACAGTACGTTATAATAATATTACTTCAAGCAATCCAAGTGTTTCAGCATATTTTTATGGTAAATCTTATAATAATGGAGGTGTTTTGAGTGATTGGCCAAGCACTAAATTGATTGTTTATATTTCTCCTAACTCAAAAAATGGAGGCTATCACTATAATTATAATGGTTATTCAAAAAGTGATACGTTTTCTTTGCGTGATGTTACTGATTACTGCGAATACATTCAATCAGAAATGGAGAATATGTAATGGCAGAAAAACCCAAAGTAAAACCCAAGACCAAGTCTAAACCAAGTAAAAATAAATCTATTGCTGGTAAAGGTGATAATCCTAGAAATTGTTTTTCAGAGGATTACAGAGGTAATTACGACGACATAAACTGGTCAGATAAATAATTTTTAAAATTTAAAAAAAATATGGAACATGATCCCAGATTAATTATTCTTATAATCATACCAGTTACCTCATGCTTGATGTTACTAGGTTATTTAAGACATTGTCAAAAACAAATAGATAAAGAAATAAAACAAATCAAAAAAGAAAAAATGAAAAATGACTTTATAAATCACCATGAAAAGAATAAGTAATTTTTTTAAAAAATGGGATTTTTTTTGGATTATATTTATGGTGCTTATTGGTTTATTAATCGTGACAGGATTTATAATCACAGCAATCTATGTGATTATGCAATATCTACTTTTTAGTGTAATTATGTAACCATGAAAACAGATGACTTGAAAGACAGAGTAGATGGAATACTCATGGAATTGCATGAATTAGAGAATAATGCGGCAAGATTAAAGCAATATGCTTATCAATTATCAAAAAGCATTTATAATATTAATAAAAGATTGCATAACATTCCTATTCCAAATACTACTGAAGAAGATAATGATAACTCCGCAATGGAGACATTCGGTAAAGAATAAATAACTAATTGCGTAAGTCTTTGAATATTAGAGGCTTACGCTTTTTATAATCAATTATAATGACATACAAAGAATTATTATTTAAAATGGCTGAAGCAGGTATGCTTACTTTGTCAAGCGATAAAGATGGCAGAGGTTTATTTTGGGTAGGCATGGATAACATGGATGCACTAGAAAAACAGTTCGATTGGAAAGATTTTGAAGGTATTAATATAAAAGAAAAAGAATACTATACAGATAAACAAGGTAGAAAGATGGAAAAACATACAAATTATAAGTATAGTCAACCACTTTTCAGCGAAGAAAGACTAGAAAACCCTTGACATACAGTATATATTGCTATATAATATGCCCTTCAAGAACGAATTATGTTTGAAACACAATGTAAACTTTGCGGCGAGACTCTTAACATATCAGAGGACGAACACTTATTAGCAGATGACCACATTCATATTGAATGTCAAATGGACATAGAAGATTACGAGTTTCCATCTCCAGTAGATTTGTGGTAAAGTTGATGCACAATAAAAAGAATTGCTACGCTTGTAAAAAGCCAATACGAGGTGAATGGGAATCTCAAATTCACCTTGGGTTAGAAACAGGAGAGTTAAAGAAAGATAGTCCGTACAAACATTTTGTATTCGATAAGCATATAAAATGCTCTCCAAGTCGCGCACAACGCATTATACATCCTAAATTTCATGCCGTTGTTGATAGCAGACCACAATTTGATATGCGACGAGGCTTGCATTGGACAAATGAAGATCGTGAAAAGTGGATCAAGGTTTATACAGAGGCATGGGTAAGACTACAAGAAAAATATAATCCTAATTGGATTACTAAACCAGAAGAACTTATAAATTTGTCAAATGAGCAATGGTTAAAAGAGCTAACATAAATGAAATACATTATAATTATATCATTAATTTTTTCAAGTTATATAATATATACTCAACAATATTTACTGGGATTATTTATAGGTTCAATATTAAATCTTTTATTAAACAAAAATATTAATTTTTTTAAATGAAAAGAATATTAAATTGTGACGAACAAGATTGCCAAAAAGATTTTGATGAATTGTATAGTTGCGGAGAATCACATTTAGCAACTTGTATGGATTGTTTCAAAAGAGTTCAATTAGTCTCAACAATGGAAATGGCACAAGCAATGATAGAAGAAGGTCAAAAAGTAGCATTTGATGAGTAAATTTATTAAAATTTTAAAATGATAGAAGGATTATTCGCTTTAGTTATGATAGTTTTACTAACAGCATGGACACTAGATTAAAAACTTAATTACATGAAAAAAACATTAATATTATTCTTAACATCAACTTGTTTAGTATTCGCGGAATCTACAGTATTAAACAAATTTGGAGCATTGGTTATAGAAACCCATAAAAATAGCAATAAATACTTTGTAAACATTCAAAGTAAGACATTTGCAGAAGACAAAAGTAAAGTAGAAAGGCTTGGTGATAAGTATTTTGCAGATGCCATGCTAGAATTACAAGGTAAAAAGGTTTATCAATTAAGAATACGTCAATCATTAATTACAGATATAGGAATAGATGCACTTAAAGATTATCCAACCATTAAACATTTAGAATTATCAAATAGCGATATAACAGATAATGGTATTAAAAAAATTGTAGAATACTGTCCACAAATTGAAAGATTAAATGTTTGGGGATGCAAAAATATAACAGATAAAAGTTTAGATTATTTGCGCGGCTTGTGGAAACTAAAGAAATTACATTTACATGGAACCAAGGTTACTTGGGATGCTGCGAATAAACATAGAGGTATAATGCAGTCTATGGCAGCAAATGAAGATTTGAGTATTCATGTCGATATGGACTTTCCCACTTTATACTCATTTAATATGGAAAAACTTTGGAGGGAATCATATCAAAAAAATGTTGATACTGGCAAGACTAATGCAAATTTAAAAGTAAATATAATTGGAAAAGAAAAAGTGAAGAATAATAAATCATACGAGGATGACCTCAAGAAAGAAACAGACGAACCAATTTTAAATCAATAATATGGCACATTTTATTAAATTACATACAGCAGGGCAAAATCAAGAGATATTGTTTAATTTGGACACGGTTGTAAGCATAGAACCTTATGGCCAAGATAATCAAAATGCTACTATACTTACTCGTTGGAGTCATCAAAACGTAAAGGAGAGTTTAGATGAAATACAGCAATTATCTCATAGTCAAGGACAAACAATAGCAAAATTCAATGATATTGGATAATTAATAAATGCAATTACAAAATATCATTTTTGTTATTTGAAATTATAATTGTTATTTTACTACGGTTTATCTTACCATATACATAAATACATAGATACAAATACATACATAAAGAATAGAATAGATAATAAACACAATAATAAAATGAATATTAAATATAAAATAAAAATAATAAATAAAATAACGAAAAGGTGCGCGGCTTAAATATATTTAAATATACCTTTAGTTCCCGTATTATACCACAATCTACCCAACAAGTCAATAAAATAATTAAATGTTAATAAAATTCAATATTTTTAAAGTATTACAAATCTGTTTTTATTCTGGTTTATTTGTATTTATGTATTATCTATTAGACAATAATCCACTAAATAATATATTCTTTTATTTAATGGTATTATGTATGATAGGTATTGATTATACAAGCTATTATAATGGAGTATTAACAGGAAGCAACAAAGCAATAATTAAATTCATGGAACAAATAAATAAAAGAGAAAATAAATTAAAAGAATTAGAAAGCCGCGAAGTTAATTGTAAATAAATTAATTATTAATTAAATAATTAAATTAAATAAATAATAAATAAACTTAATCGTAAATAAAAAAAATAATTATTATCTTTTTAATTAAATAAAAATTAATTATAAATAAAAGTATTTAATGTTTTTTATTGAATTTTGACTCGATTTGTGTAATTATATATAGTATAATGACTATCACAAATACAACCTCATTCTACTAATAATGAGAAACAAGCGGCAAGCACAGATGGTCATTACTTCAAGGATTAATCCCAAACAAACAAATACGCCGCTTAGTCGCTAAATATAATGAAACATAAATTCTATTTAATAATAGATAAGAATATATCAGAGCTAAAAGCGACAAATACATTTATGAGTTGGGTCAAAGATATATCAGAGTTTTTATTGCCAAATAATACAACTACCACTCCAGAAGAGTTTTTTGAGTTAATGAAAGTAGCAAAAAAAATATCAAATAATGTTACTACTGTAGAAAGTGATAAATATATTATATACCATACAAAACAATGAAATGTGAAATAATAAAAATAATTGGATCAAATAATAAGATATTAAAACTGGGGAGTGAATATCGCGGCGAGTTAATTGCAAATAAATTAATTGTAAATTCGCGCGAGGAAAATACTTCTGATCAGGTCTTTACATTGGACACGAATAATGTTATAATATATGATAAACACATCCATGTGGATACATGGTTTGTAGATGCAGACAGTAATGGAGGTAAAGTAGAAATGGAACTATATTGGGAACAGTTACTTGGATAATAATAGGCAGTATAATAGTATGGATATATCTAGAAGTAGTAAGTAATAATTGAAAATAAAAATAAATGAAATATAATTAAATTAAGTTAAAATATTTGCTTAAAATATAAAGACTCTCACAAGGCAGGCCAAATACAGGTACGACCAAGTGAGAGTTTTTTTATACAATTGTAAATTAGAAACTGATAAATAATAAATAAAAGAATAATTTGCTTGACTTTTTGCTCGAGGCGGGGACCCTTAGGGGACCCCCTACCAACCCATGTCAAGAAAAAAGTGGACGCGCAGGCTGGAATCGAACCAGCTAAAAAGACTTTTGCAGAGTCCCGCCTTACCATTCGGCCACTGCGCGGTTAATGGCTACCAATCGCAGCAACCGCCGTAGTCTTCATCAGTTCCCCAGCCAGCACTTGCCAACGCATCAGCATCAGCTTCGGCATCACTATTGAAACCATCCCAATCTTCATCAGGAGTAAAGCTATTTAGATGAGACTCGTAAGACCAAACAACCTCCGCACCAGCGCCTATGGTTGAACCATCACCGCCCCTATAATGCAGCACTTCGCTCATTATATCGTGAGCGTATTCGATTGCGTCCTCAAGCCCTTCATGGCTCATTGCAAACTCGCGGAATGTTCCGCCCTCTTCAACAACATGATATTTATTCATCACTCCTTAAGATTAAACGATTTTTTTGATAAAGTCAAGCACTTTCTACATCGCGACTGATATTGCGAGCATTTTCCAATGTTTTAATCGCATCAGACAAAATCCTCTCGATATCCTCATTTTCACACCATTGTGTGTTTATATTATCGATGATAAACTCAAGCGAACCCTCAACACCTGCCACTGTCTCACGAACATCTTGATGTGTTGGTTTTATTAGATAACTGTTTTCTGACATAACGAAGACATTATAGCATACTCTTTTCCACTGGTCAATCTTTTTTTTATTTTTTATTGAACCTTTTTCACTTGACTTTTGAGGGGCCCCGCCCCCATGTCAAGCTTTTTCTGTGTAAAGATAGTTGAACTTTTTTCTTGCAATCTATTCTGAATCTGGTATAATTATACGCGTGAAAGGGGAAAACTACCTGACACAACCAAGCCAAAAAAAAGTTGAAGTTTTTGCTTGCAATCGAAAAAAGTTTTTGTTATAATTATCGGACTTATGAAAGGATTAATGTTACATTGTGGCGCACACGCAGTAGAGCGTGGGCAGGTTGCCGAGGTTAACACGCCTCAGCGCACGGAGACTTGGACTCCAATTTCTCACGAGTATTTGATTGATGAGGTCAGTCGTACTCTCAACGCCTCTCGCATGAGCATTGCAGAGGAATCACACGCCTTGACCCGTGATGGTCAACGCTATTTCGGGTTGTTTCGCATCGAGTCGCAGGACTTGGCAAACAAGGACTACTCCACCGTGATGGGTCTACGCAATGCACACGACAAGTGTTTTCCTGCTGCCATCGCATTTGGTGCAAGCGTTTTCGTTTGCGACAACCTATCGTTCTCTGGTGAGACTCAGTTAGCTCGACGCCACACCAAGAACATCTTCCGCGACTTGCC
>Ga0163111_10002415_pt1 | contig 11836 bp, 8 predicted proteins | sample CRUFie1St18metaG_FD_109645 | JGI IMG/M metagenome (GOLD analysis project Ga0163111, IMG submission 109645) | Marine microbial communities from the Costa Rica Dome - CRUD Field 142mm St18 metaG | ecosystem: Environmental > Aquatic > Marine > Oceanic > Photic zone | place: Costa Rica: the Eastern... | reverse complement strand
TTTTAGTTCAAGACAAGGAAAAAAACACAGTCGTAGCCATAGCTACGGCGCGTATTTTTGACGCAGTATTGGACAAAAAGAACGCTCGAAAAATATAATACTTAATTTTGTCCACCTACTTATATACTGTTTTTGTATAATAAATACAAGCGATGATAGTAGGGGGAATGTTAAAAAATAAACATTAACACATTGACTAATTATCACGGTAAAAATAACTAATTTTGCAGTCCTTTTGAGGAATAAGGATCGTGCAGATTTTATAAATAAAGGAGAAAGCAGGAGTAAATATGGATTTTACGCGATATAAATTAGAGAATGGATTGAGGTTGTTGGTACACCAAGATGAGAGTACGCCTTTGGTGTCGGTTTGTATGACCTACAATGTAGGAACAAGGGATGAGGAACAAGACAAAACAGGTTTTGCCCATCTTTTTGAGCATTTGATGTTTGGAGGTTCTAAGCACGCTCCAAGTTTTGATGATTGTATCCAACAAGCAGGAGGCGAAAACAATGCGTTTACCAACCAAGATATGACGGTTTATTACGAATATTTGCCTTGTCAGAATTTGGAAATGGCGCTGTGGTTAGAGGCTGACCGTATGCTGCATCTGAATTTGGATGAAGACAATCTAGAGCGAGAACGCAAAGTTGTTGTCGAAGAATTCAAGGAAAGTTGTTTGAATGAACCTTATGGTGATATTTGGCATCATATAGGACCATTGGCCTATAAAAAACATCCGTATCAAATACCGACGATTGGAAAAATACCCGAGCATATACAAGAGGCTAAATTAGAGGATGTAGCCAAGTTTTTTAATACTTATTATTGTCCTAATAATGCGGTGTTGAGTATTTGTGGCAATGTTGATCCAGAAGCAGTTTTGGCAATGACAAAAAAGTGGTTTGGTGAGATTCCTGCAGGATCAGTGATGAAAAAGGACTTTCCCAAAGAACCAATTCAGGACGAGAAGCGTTGTTTGGAAGTAGAGGCTAATGTTCCCTTGAATGCCTTGTATGTTATTTTTCATGGGGCAGCGCGCAAAGATCGTGCTTATTATGTGGATGATTTTATTACGGATATTTTGGCAGAAGGTGATGCTTCGCAATTGTATCAAAGCTTGGTGAAAGAACAGGAATTGTTTACAAATATTGATGCCTTTATAACCGCGTCTATTGACCAAGGTTTGGTGGTTATTGAAGGGAAATTGGCTGATGGAGTGTCTTTTGAAACCGCAGAACAAGCCATTTGGCAGGAATTGGAGGTGCTTAAAACACAATTGTTATCTCAAGCTGCAATGGAAAAGTTCCAAAATAGAATTGAGCATAATATTGAATTTGGGGAAATGAATAATTTGCACAAAGCAATTAATTTAGGCTATTATGAGGTGCTAGGAGATGCGGCGCTAATTAATGAAGAGAAAGAGCGTTACACGGCTCTAACAGCAGAAGATGTGCAGTTGCGTAGCCAAGAATTGTTTAGAGAAAAAGCCAGTTCTGTGGTTTATTATAAAGCAAAAGAGAACAGCGGCTTATAGTTTGATTTTAAACCTTTTGCATGGAGGGCGGTCAAAGTTCCGTGAAAAGTCGTATCTTTGTGTATATCAGCTTAGCCAATAGTCGCAATGGACTGAACTAAGCGTTCTATAAAAGTGAAATTTTATTAAATAAATATCATATATCATGAATACAATGTTTTTAATGTTTAACGCATTAGGACCTGAAATGATTCTTGTCTTTTTTGTGATCTTGTTGTTGTTTGGTGGTAAGAAAATTCCTGAGCTAATGAGAGGTTTAGGAAAAGGTGTTCGCGAATTCAATGATGCAAGAGCAAGTGTTGCTAAAGAGTTCAGAGAAGGAATGAACGAGAAGGACAAAGAAAAAATCAAAATTGAAGAAAATACCAAAGCTTCCTAGTGCGGTATTTTACAACCAATTTGAGTTCGAAATGATGAATGTTAGCAGTGGTGCATTGCGCCAACTGGCATTCATCATTTTTGTTTTTATAAAGCAATAAAAGGCGTTAAGAGATACTAAATCATTCGTTAGGATCGTTTTTCTTTTTTGTAATACAGCGAAAAATCGCTAACTTTACCGACAATCCTAGCAGGATTTTAATAAAAAATAGCGGCAAAAAGTTTTTACAAAAAAATAAGTGACCTTTTTTACAGATTCAACAGTACACAGACCAGTCAATAGTGGTTGGTAAGAGGTATCATCAATAGGTAACAAGAGACAGAAATATTTATTGATGATAAATTTGATGGACTGTATTTGTAATAAGAGACACCTCTTTAAAGAAAAATACCATTCGACGTCCCTTTAGCAAAACACTACCAATGAAATTTAATGTTATTGGATGGAACACCTTGTTTCTTGTTCTCATCACTATCTACTCTCTAGAACACCTTGATGCACGACCAACCCATTATCCTACTATTGATGACGAACTGAGCCAACTTTTAGTTCAAAACATGGGTGAATTAATGAATAGTTGTGCTGAAGCATCCAATCCTGATTATCCTACTTTCTCTGATGAAGACTATCGAGCACGTTTCATAGAAATGTCAGGCGTTATTCAATATCGTTTTACAACAGATGTCAAGAATCATATCTTGCACCGTACAGAGCGTTACAGAAGTGCGACTGAGCGTACCTTGGGATTAACGGAGATGTATTTTCCTATCTTTGAAGAGTATTTGGCAGCGAAAAATATTCCACACCACCTCAAATATTTACCCATTGTAGAATCCAATTTAAATCCAGTAGCCAAATCGCACGCTTCTGCGGTTGGTTTGTGGCAATTTATTTCGGGGACGGGTAAATTATACGGATTAAAAATTACGTCCTATTTGGATGAGCGTAGTGATACGCACAAAGCTTCAGCAGCCGCAGCAACAATGTTGTCTAGCTTGTATAAACGTTATGGCGATTGGTGTTTGGCATTGGCAGCATACAATTGTGGCCCAGGGCGTGTGGATAAATACGTTAAGGGAAACAACAAAAACTTTTGGGATATTCGCAAATACTTACCAAGAGAAACCCGTATGTATGTGCCGTATTTTATGGCGGTAACTTATGCGTATGAATATGCTTATTTGCATGAATTGACACCTAAGAAAGTACATAGAGACTTAGTGTTGACCGATACGATTCATTTGCCACAAGGATATAAGTCGCTGTCTCAATTGAGCAAAGAATTAAAAATTAACAGAGATACCTTAAAGCGTTTAAATCCTGCTTATATCAAAAATTATATCCCCTCTAGCTCCAAAAAAAGCATTTTGGTGTTGCCTGCGCGTATTGTTGCAAAAATGAGGAACTATGAAGCGGCTTATAATCGTGTTCTAGCGACACAAACACAAAATCCGATCAAATGTGTACGCAGAGTTTCTTCGGATGCGGATTTAAATTTGTTGATGCGAGCGCATCGTTTTGCTAGGAGGGACTTGTTGTCATGGAACAACTTACCTCAAAATTATCGCGTACGCCCAGGTGATTTGATTGCCGTACGCAAGTATCGCGTTCCTGCGGATCGTGATCTAGCTCCCAAAAAAGAAGTGCGTAAGAACATCGAAAGCATTTCTATTGCTTCTTTGAAGGTAGTGGGATTGGATGATCGTCAAGAAAAAGCCTTGACAGCACCCGTATATGTTTCATTAAAAAAGAAAAAGTTAGCGGATAAGGTTGCTACAACAACAACGGGGGCGGTTACAAGTAAAGGAACGACCAATATGAGCATGGTGGCAGGGAAAAGTAGCACCCCTTATGCCTTAAAAAATAAAACAACTGCCTTGCCTGCCCAACGAGCAGAGCAAGCCGATATTATCAAAGAGGTTTCTACAAATAGAAGTAGAGGTCGTCGTTTGAGAAATACTGCAACAACAACGGCAAGTTCTACTACGACAAAAACAAAGACTGCCCCATCAACTCCTGCTCCTGCTTCGAAAGCACCCGTGGTTTATCAGAAACCGCAGATGTTGGCTGCAAAGTCTGCAACAGCAGCAGAAAAAGCAAAAAAAGAAGAGGAAACAGCCGCAGCGCGTAAAGCTGCTGAAGAGGCTCGCAAAAAAGCAGAAATGGAAGCCTTGAGAAAGGTGGCTTTGGAGCAAGCAGCAAAGGATGCCGCAGCGAAAAAAGCAGAAGCAGAGAAGCAAGTAAAGAACTTGAGCCGTTCAATTGCTTCTAAGGAACAAGCCGTTCTAAAAGCACAGAAGTACACTAAAACAAGCAGCGAGGAAGTGGCAACATTATCGTTTTTGCACAATGCTACGGATGCCTTAGAAAAAGAGCGTGAAGGAAAGGTTAAATCAACGCCTAATGCAGCCGCGAGTACTCCAAAAGATTTGTCTAAGGCGTATCGTCATCATACCATTAAGGCAGGAGAAACATTGGCAAGCATTGCCAAGCAATATTCTAATACCTCTGTGCAAGAGTTGATGACACTCAATAATATCAGTGCAACAACTGTTTTGCGTGCAGGAACAATATTGAAAATTAAAGCAAAATAAGTCGCTTATTTTGAAGTTTATAGCTGCATCAAAGTAGCAAGACAACCTTTGATAACAGGACGAATAACAATAGTTTTAATGAACTCGTTGTTATTCGTCTTTTTTTGTATTATAATGTTTATAAAAAAAGGATAATCAACGGAAACATTCTTTAGAATTAAATACATTAAAAGAAAAGCAATCTTAAGTTTACCTTTTTTCAAAAAAAGAGCTAAATTGGTCTTGTATAACTAAGATACAGAAATAGAAGCACGTTCTTATGGTGCTTTTAACCCTATTTATAAACTCTAAAAACATAGTATAAGGTGATGCTTCTCATTGCTTTATTGCTATTATTTGTACACCCAATAACAAAACATTATGAAGTACCCTTTGGTGTTCCTTTGTTTTTGCTGTTTCGCTTTTGTTTCTACTGTTAATGCTCAGGATAAAGAAGAGTTGTTCAATGGTTTGGAACAGATAGGTGCTTTAAAAAGCCTACACAAAACATTTGATTTAAAGGCAGGCGAGGATATAATTTTGACGGTAACACCAATGCAGGGCGTTTTGGGCAAATTGATTATTGATGTGCCAGAGTCTGCTTTCCAGTTAGTCAACAAACGTATTGGGGGATTGAATAAAGAAATCATAAAGGTAGATAAGGCAGGAACTTATGTCTTTCATTTTATCAATACAGGAATCCTTTCTAAGGAGTTGGATATAAAAATCTACAAGCGTAAGCGTATGGTTGAGGAATCAACGGTGGTGTTGGATGACATCATCTTTACGTCTTTTAGAGATACCATCAAAAAATACAGGGATGATACCATTCCAGTTCCTGATGTTTCAGAATATTCATTTGTATTAGGTCCTGCAAGAAATTATAGTTCGATCAGTGATTCTTGTATTTATGAAGAACTGCTAAAAGATGAAGGAACCGAATATCAATATGCTGCTTATTGGGTTGGAATTGGAAAAGAAGCCCTTGCGGCTTACGATCAGCTAAAGAGTGCACCGCCACCGAGTTGGTTGATTGAAGGAATTAATGAGCCCTTGATGGCTTATGGTTTGGGGGTAACCGATGTTTTGCCCAACAGCCCTTCGGCTTTGTCTAGAGATGTGATGTTCAAATTCATGGACCCGACAAAGTATAACAATACCTCTAGAAAACCGCGATTGACTCGTCGAGACAAGCGAGGAGCCTTCTATGGACGTATACCAATTAGTAGTGCCAGTAAGTACAAAGAATTGTTGTTGAGTATACGTAATTTTAATACAACAACAGGAGTACCTGTTTATGTGAAATTTGTGAAATTCCGTTTAGAACGTGTCTACAGAAACGAATACATCATTAGAGAACGCGTTCAAGAGATTTTTAGAGAGAAAACGAAACAGGTGGCTGCATCTGACGAAAACCAATAAAGAACCTGACTATTAAATTACATTAATGTGAAATATTCTGTCACTATATCCTATTTAAAATACCTGCTTTGTGCGAGTGCTTGTTTCTTTATGATTGGAAACACTAACTTAATGGCACAGGGCAACGCTGTTGGGGCGATCAAAACTAAGGTCAAGTCTAAAGGACGTAGAATTGTTTATTCTAATATTGGAAAAGCAAAAGCTGCTGCCAAAATACGTGCTAAAGGAACAAAAAGAGCCTTAAAGTCTTCTTTGAAAGGCGGTGGAGGATACGATCCCACGTCAGGAGAGCCAACGCTAGACGTTTTAATTGATAACCCTGAAGCGAAAGCAAGTATTTCGGACAACGCCAATAAAAAGCGTTATGTAGAATTGTTAGGAGAGTGGACGCAAATGCCTAGTGATGCGGAATTGTTGCGCAGAAAAATTCAGGATTCTCTAGAGCGAATTCGATTAAATCGACCTTTTGAAATTGTTCCCAAAACAGTTTGGGACGATGATGAACGACCAATGATGATTTTTGGTTGGCATCCGCATTGGATGGGGGAGATGTATCGTAGTTACAACTATGACCTATTAAATGTAGTATCTTACTACTCTTATGATATTAATCCTGATAATGGTGCACCGCACAACTCCGATGTAATGCATGGCTTTATGCAAAGTGAGTTTGTGGCTACAGCACACGAAAAACAATGTGCTGCTTTACTATCAATCACTTGCCATGGAGAGGAAAATGTTATGCGTTTCTTGGATAACAACCTCCCTGCTCAACAACGTTTGTTGGATTCTATTTTGTATATTTTAGATTCGACCAACGCTGATGGTATCGAAATTAACTTTGAAGGAGTTAACAGAGATTTTAAAGATGAGTTTGTCAAATTTATTCGTGTATTGTCGTCTAGTGTAACAGGAGCTAGAGGCGATACCAGTTTTGTATTTTTAAGTGTACCAGCGTATGATGAAGAAAATATCTATGATTTAACCTTATTAGATGAATATGTAGATATTTTTATTGTCAAAGGATTTGATTTTTATAAGACTCCTGAAGGCTTAAAGGAAATGCCCGCAGCGCCACTTAACTACAGCAATTTAACAACAGAGGTTGATATTCGAACTTCGGTAGAGAAGTATATTGCTAATCTAGGACCTGTTTATAGTTCTCGACTAGTGTTGGCTTTGCCTTATTTTGGAACACGGTGGATTACCGATCCTATTACAGAGGAAATCTTAGAAATGCACGAAATCACTTATAGCGATATTCAATTTGATTTTGTTATGCAACAAGGGGATTGGGCCAAATATCCTGGAGCAAATGTGAAATACGATAGCACGAAGCATACTTACGTTTTTTCATACTATGATTATTATGGAATTGATACGACTCAAGGGGAGCTGCCTAATGATGTAACAATCTATTATGACGACAGTCTTTCGTTGATGAAAAAATACCGTTATCTCATTGAAGCACGTTTGGGAGGTGTTGGCATTCAGTTTTTAGGCAACGATAGTGGCTTTGAGCATTTGGAAGATTTGTTGTACGCAGAATTTACAGACAAGATTCCAGTAGAATTGCCTTATGCAACAGATGTTTTAGATAAAAGTAATTACTTTAGAACCAATTCTATTTACTTTTTAGCTGTACTGATGTACCTCTCTATTTTTATTGCAATTGGTTTCTGTGCTGCTTTATTAAATAAGAAAACTCGTCAGGCTTTGTTTGTGAATAAGCGTTTCCGATTGCTGTTTATGGCATTTTTTACGGTGCTAATCTTAATTTTAGGAGGTTACCTAGGACTATTTGGAGGTGCAACTTATCCTTTGTTATTTGGGATAATCTTTGGAGCAGTATTGAGTTGGATTGGATGGAAAGTGGTCTTCAATAAAAAATCATTAACACCATAAACCAGATTTATAGGTTTGGATCGTATAACCCGTATGATATTCTAAAAAATGAACGTATCAACTAAAAAATATAACCTACTACACATTCTGTTACCATGTTGTTTATGGTTAGGTGTTATTCATAGTGCTACTGCGCAGTTTTATGGTGAAATGATGGATTCACTGGAGCAAGAGCGTATAAATAAACGAAGTCTTTTGCAGGCTAATTCAGATGTTCAAGATCGCGTAGACGAAAAAATTAATGAACATCGTTTATTAATGCTTGCTTCTGAATGGTGGGGCGTACCAACGGATTTAGAACAACAACGTTTGAACAAGGCAACAAAAAGCCTTTATGAACCTTACAACACTTCTCTAGAAAATTCGAGTTGGCGCAACCGCGTAGGAACATTTTACCGCAATGCTACAAGAGTTTCTGACAAGCAGAATCTAATTCTAATGGGATGGCATCCTTACTGGAAAGGAGATACGTACAAAACCTATAATTATAAGTTGTTAACCCACTTAGCGTATTACGGATACGAGCTAAATCCGTTAACAGGAGGTTATACGAATTTTCAAGCTATTCATGAATTTACAAGTTCTAACATCATAGAAACCGCGCATTTGGATTCTTGCAAAGTGCTGTTAACGGTAAGCAGTCGAGGCTTCGATAACCATGAGGTTTTCTTTACCAGTGATCCTGATGTTCGTGATAACTTAATTGATAGTCTCCGCAATCTGTTGTTTTACTCAGGAGCTGATGGGTTGGATTTGAAGTTTGAGGAAGTGCCAATTGAATATAAAGATCATTTTATTGACTTTGTCAAAGAATTATCGTTCGCTATTCGTGAGGACAATAGCAACCTTACGATCAGTATGTCGGTGCCAATTTATGACAAAGACAATGTTTATGATCTAGCAAAACTAAAGCCGTGGATTGATTTCTTTGTAATTAGTGGTTATAATTTTCACATTCGTCCAACGGATCTAAAACAAGGACCATTAGCACCATTGACGAACTATGAAGCCAATATTCGTGGAACAACTTCCTTGTTTGAGATTAGAACCAACTTGGCAGAATTGTTGGCCAGTCCATATGCAGTGGCTAATATTTATTTGGAGCATGAGCCAGAGTTTGAAGAGCGTTTAAAAGATTCATTGAATTATGAAATCAAGCGCTTGTACCGCAATTTAGAATATCGCCCTTATGATTTGACCAATGTATTGAATACAATCAAGTTGACAAAAGATAGAAATGGACAACCGCTATGGATGTCTAGAGGGATCAATCGTTTATTGCGCAAGACCAATTGTCTAGCTTTGTTGCTAAAAAATAAAGAAGCGGCGAATGATGATGAGGGAGTTGGATTTTTCTTGTTTAAACCCAAGGAAGATACCTTGATTTTTAAGGAATATGATTTGTTTAAAGATGTAGAAATTAACTCAGAGGTAGATTCGCATACTTTGGACATTCAACAAGTCGTTGAACAATACAAAAAGCGCATTGGAAAACAATTTCACTCTAGCCTTGTCTTGGGGCTTCCTTATCATGGAGCGGTTTGGTACAAGAGCCGTGGCTCAGAAGTGAATTTTGAAGGCTATATGCCTTATAGCGAAATTATTCGTTTATCAGAACGAGGAAAAGCAACGGTCACTTACCAAAAAGGTAGCCAATCGCTAGAAGCAGTGGTTCGTGATTCTGTGGGAGGAGTTTATACGATTTATTTTGACAATTCGACATCCTTAGGGTATAAGTTTGATTATGCTATTGGAGAAGAATTGGGAGGTGTAGCCATGTGGTCATTAGGAGCAGATTATGCGCATACTGATTTGTGGGCAACAATAGAGCAGAGCTTTTTGACCAAACGTTTTTATAATGAAGAAACAGGTCAATACGAAAATGTACAGGTAGAAAAAGGCAATAAAATAAGATTTACAATTCAGTACTTATTAAAGCGATTTGGTAATCTAATTTTTGCAACCCTATTTTTTATTACTATTTTTATTTGTATCAGTTTTGCCTTTTCTGTATTGGATTGGAAGGTACGAGATGTTTTGTTCTACACAGGAGCATTTAGAATTTTCTATGTAGTGGTCTTTACAATTGTTTTATTGTTAATCGGCAATTGGATGGGGTGGTTCCACAACAGTGCAATTACATTTGCGATAGGAACAGGGCTTGGATTGTTAATGACTTGGGCAGCGTCCAATTTGGTACAAGATCACCACGAGAAGTTACCTTAGTATTCTGTGAGTACTTATTAAGATATACAAATATTGCAGAGGGTGTTTAGCCCCTCACGACAATTTATAAATTAGAAGACTAAAACAAAGATAATGGGAACAGTACTTGCCCGAGAATTTATATGGTTAATCGCCGGTTTGATAGCAGCAATTCCTTTGGGACTTGTCTTTCTATGGTTTTTTGGATTCACAAGCGAAATTATTGACCTATCAGATATACGTAAGAACTATATTTTTTGGTTGTATCTAATTGGATACTTTACTTCTTTTGTAGGAATTTATGTTATTCGCTTTGTAACCATCTCACTAAAAGCATTGACAGAACCTGAACCAGAGGAAGAAGAATAAGTTTATTCATTAGCTCGATATAATTTAACTATACGATGATTCATGATGCCATGTCAGCAATTGCGGGAGAAATCAACCGTTTTTTGCAATCAAAACATAACATAACAGAGGAAAAAGTTGTTCTTTCTAATTTGGTAAATTTAGATGGTTCTGTAGCGGTACAAGAACCCGACAAGATTATTATGACCTTAGCCAATTTAGAAATGGATAAGACGCAGAGTAATGTTGGGGGGTATAAACAAACTCCTAGAGGGAGTTTTTCTAAGGTTAAACCGCCGATCAATGTGAATATGACGGTAGTTTTTTCGGCATACTTTACCAGTGAAAATTATTTGGAAGGGCTGAAGTTTATTGCTTCGGTAATTGCTTTTTTTCAGTCAAGATCAGGAATCTTTACCCCTCAAAACACGCCCGCTATTAATGGCTTGGTCGAGCGTTTGCAATCAGAGCTGATTTCATTAGATAGCAGAGAGTTGAGCAATTTTTGGGGAATAATGGGATCGAAGTATTTACCCTCGGTAATATACAAAATCAGAACATTGCCAATCAAACATGAATTACCAACGCCAGAAACCCCAATTATCAAAGGCACTTAATTATCCTACGGTTTTTATCTTTATCACTAATTAATCCTATTATCAATGGCAAGGATTCAAAAAAATAAGCAAGGCGGCGGATTTCCTAGAATGAAGTTAGAGTTCATGAGCCAGTTCAAAGAACTGTTGAACATGGAACTGATGCACGACTATTTTGTGTCTGGTTATTTCCCAAAAGGAAAAACACAAATACGCCCAACTGGAGCTACTTTAGATGTTTTGAAGCAAAATGGATTGCAATTTAGAACAAAAAGCAATGGATTTAAGTTGGGCTATGCCCATACTTCTACTGGAGCACCATTGGAAGACATCGAAGATCCCATCCAATTATCTTTTCTATTGGAGGTCAATGATATAAATTTTCTAAACTATACGGATTTACCATTCGAATTTGAAGAAGACAAGGTTTTTTATTTTCATAATAAAGGAATGGAAAAAGAAAGTGCTGAGGATCGCAACTTATCTTCAGACAAATACGTACAAGCATCTGATAAAATTGATATTTGTGGGATGTTAATCACCTATGCTTTTGACGAAGAGCAATATGATGTAGAGGTTCAGGTCGTCGATGCATTAGATAATGTTGTTTGGGAACAAAACTTAGAGGATGGAAGTGTTTCTTGTGACATTAGTTTATTAGGGCAACCTGAAGGAAAATATACCATTGTTGTGGATGGTATCGAGGAAAAAGTATTTTATCTTTATAATGGATTGAGTACACTTTTTGGTGTAATGGATATTTTTATTGATAAAAATGAATTTGGAGAGTATTCCTTTTTTGATGCTGATGGTCAGGTGATTACGCAAGAATATAATTTGAGATTTGGCGCAAGATCAGTTCGTTGGCAA
>Ga0163111_10002414_pt1 | contig 11838 bp, 7 predicted proteins | sample CRUFie1St18metaG_FD_109645 | JGI IMG/M metagenome (GOLD analysis project Ga0163111, IMG submission 109645) | Marine microbial communities from the Costa Rica Dome - CRUD Field 142mm St18 metaG | ecosystem: Environmental > Aquatic > Marine > Oceanic > Photic zone | place: Costa Rica: the Eastern... | reverse complement strand
CGCTGCTGGGCGCGCCGGCCGAGCGGCCGAGGCCCGTGACGCACGCGAGCTGCGCGAGGCTCTTCTGCAGCTCGGCCAGCTCCTCCTCGCTGCGCCGCGCCGCGCGCTGCGCCTCCTCCGCCTCCTGCTGCGCGAGCAGCAGCGCCTGCCCGCCGTCGCGCTGCGAGAGCGCGAGCACCTGCCGCTCGCGCCGCCCCAGCCGCGTGCGCAGCCCCACGAGCTGCTGCTGCTGCTGCACGGCCAGCCGCTCGAGGCGCGCCATCCGCTCGTCCGGGTGGACGGGGCTCTCCTTCTTCTTCTTGGGCGGCTTCGGCTCCGCCCCGGCGGCCGCGTCGCCCGGCGGCTCGCCGAGCCGCGCGCCCAGCCTCTCGCACTCCTGCAGCCGCCGCAGCACCTCCGACAGCCCCGACGCCAGCCCCTCCCCGCCGGGGCCCGGCGCGCTGCTCGGGCGCGGCGGAGGCGCCAGCCGGTCGGCCGCACTGGCGCCCACGTGCCCACTGAGCGCCGCGTGCACGTTGGCCGCGCTGGCGCGCACGGCGGCGAGCAGCGAGGCGAGGCCGTCCGGGGCGAGGTCCTCGGCGGGGTGGGACTCGGCGTCGTGCGGGGCCGCCGAGGGCCCATCGCCGCCCGACGCCGGCGGCTCGCCCGGCTCGGCCGCCGCGTGGCCGGGGCTGGCGGGGCGGCGCAGCTCGGCGAGCTGCTCCTGCAGCCCCGCTATCTCGGCACGCCACGCCTCCTCGCCGGAGGCGGGCGGCTCGTCGACCCGCGCCTGCACCTCGCGCAGCTGCTGCTGTAGCGCGCTCATTTCCTCGCGCCACGTCTTCGATCCGGGGTCCTCCTCCGGCTCCTCCGGCTCGCTCCTCCGCCGGGCGCGCTCCTCCTGCTCCTCCTGGCCGCCGCCGCCAAACACGTCGCTCTCGAAGGTGCGCATCTCATCCTCGGGTGGTGAGGGCGCCATCGCCATCCGCTGCGGCGGCTGCGGGCTCGACGGGTGCCCCACGCCCGGCGCGCCGTCGAAGAAGGCCGGCAGCGGCATGCCTCCGCTCGACAGCCGCGGAGGCTCGCGCACTGGCGGCTGCGCCGGCGCGTGGCTGTGGGCGGCGCCTCCGCAGCCAAACTCCCAGTCGCCGGAGGAGCTCTTGCGCTGCCGCGTCTTCTCCGAGCCGCAGTCGACGGTCCAGATGCGCGTGTCGAAGCCGAACCGCACGTTGTCGCCGTGGCTCAACGCCTCCCGCTGGCCCTTGATGCGCACGTTGTTGACGAAGCAGCCGTTGAGCGAGTTGAGGTCGCGGAGCACGGCGCGCTTGCCCGCGGCGTCGACCTCGATCACGCTGTGCTCACCCGAAACGCTCCGCGACTGCTCACGCGCACGGCTCGGGCGTCGGCAGGGCTCACGGGTGCGACAGGCGCTAGAGTTAGGAGGGTGAGCGGCGCACCTTGAGCACGAGATCACTGTCGAGCTTCCGGCCGATGCTGTAGTTGTGGTCCGGCTCCAGCGGCAGCGCCTGGAGCTCCGACTTGAGGTAGCCCCACACCATGTGCGCTCACACCGCTCTCCAACGGGCCGCGCGCAAACCGGGGCGAAAATACGGGTCATGCGGCGATTATCATGAAAGAATTCACATTGTGATGCTTTGTTGGGTGTATCCTACAAGTATGGAGACGCGGCACTGGTGAGCGATCGGTGAGAAGACTGCCGCGCAAGTCTACTTCGGTACACGTGGCCTGCTTACGAGTAGCACTGGGCTTGGGACGCGCGCGGGTCGGGCGTGCTGGGGCCGGCGGCTGCCGCCCTCTCCCGCGCCTATTCTGAATTTCGTTGCCTAATTAGGTCCGCATATATTATATAAAAGAGGGAGAGCCACCGCCGCTCCAGTGCTTCCGGGCTGATCCCGTCCTCACGATGCTGTGGATCGGCGCATTGCTGGGACTGGGCGTCGGACTGGAGCCGCTCGACATCCCGAGCGACAAGTGCGGCGTCACCGTCTCCGCGCAGGAGGATGACAGAATCGTTGTGTTTGCGATGGGCCAGGACCAGCAGATCTACCACAAGTACAAGATGCCGGCTGGCGAGGCGCCCACAGCGGATGGCTTCACGTACTGGTCGAGCATGGGAGGAAAGTTCCTCGGAGGCCCATCGGTGGTGCGGGATGGCACCTCCAAGTTGATGGTCTTTGCCCGCGGTGTTGACAAAGGCCTCTGGATGAAGCAGCAGCTCGAGCCCAACGGGCAGCAGTGGTCGACGTTCCAAGCCTTTGGGGGCCAATTATCGTCGGGGCCGAAGGCGATCCTCAACTCGGAGGGGTTCGTCCACGTGTTCGCCAAATCATTGGGCGACAACACGCTGATGCATAAATTCCAGTTCGCGGGGGAGAATGGGACGTGCTGGAGCGATTGGGCGTCACTCGGGGGTTCACTCACGTCGCTGCCGTCGCCGCTGCTGGACTGCGAAGGCCTGTTGCACGTGTTCGTGCGGGGCCCTGACCGCGCGCTATGGCACAAGCGCCAGCTCGCCTCGTATCGCTCGAGGCAAGTCGTTTGGGACGACTGGCAGTGCTTGGGCGGCGTGCTCGCCTCGGCGCCGTCGATCCCCTCGGTGATGAACGGCGTCTGCCTCGTCGAGGCGATTGTACGCGCGTCCGACAAGGCTTTCTGGCACAGAGGGCAGATCGCGGGGCACAGCATAGGTGTCAAGTGGCGCGATTGGGAGCCGCTCGGCGGTATTTTCGCCTCGGGCCCCGCCTCGGTGCTCAACTCGGACCAGATGCTCGAGGTCTTCGGTCGCGGCGCCGACAAGGGCGTGTGGCACAAACGGCAGTACACCAACGTCAACGGCAGCGTGAGCTGGACGCGCTGGACACCCCTCGGCGGCCTCGTCTCAACGGGGCCGCAGGTGCGCATGACGCGCGATGGGCTGCTGCACGTCTTCGTGCGTGGCGTCGATGCCAACATCTGGTACAAATCGCAGCTTGTAGTCAATGACACCGTGCAGTTCGGGCAGTGGAAGGCGCTCGGTGGCAACACGCGCAGTTTCGCGTGCTAAGCGAGCAGGCGCACGCGGCAAGGTGTGCCGTCGGGCACAGCCGTATACGCTTCCCGGTCTGCCGCGTGGCGCCAGGGAGGCGCACGTGTTTCCATATAGGTGTTGTTTCGTGTTGAGTGTGTGCGCGTGCGCGTGTGTGGGTGAGTGTGAGTGGGTATGCGTGTGTTTGAGGTTCGTGTCTTTTGAGATTCGAGCGCGGGGCGCGCGCCCCTGCCTCGCCTCTCAAATGTCCATCCGGGCATCGATCGTCCATTTCGGTTTTTTTGGCGAAAGTGGTTTATTAGAGAATGAACCAACGGTACCCGCAGAGCAGGCACACATTTTTTTTCGCGCGTGCACGTATTTTTTGTGACACGTAGATCGTACCGTAGTTGTGACGTCTCTCGGCTCTCGCACACGCTCTCGCACACGCTCCCCTCAAACTCTCGCAACTTGGGTCCCACAACACAGCCGAACGAACACGGCCTAAGAGCAAGACACGCGCAACATTGAACCGATAGCAGCAGTAGGGGCAATGCACGGCCGCGCACACTCAGCCAGTGGATAGCTATGCGGCGTTCAGCGGCACCGGGCTCACCAGGCTGAAGCTAGGGCTTCCGATGCCAGCACCCGGAGATGGCGCGCCGACATCCGTGCCCACGCGGCGCGACGGCGGCGGCGAGCAGCGCCAGCTTGGCGAGAGCGCATCAGACAGCACCGCGCGGGGCTCCTCGGCCATCAGCCACGGCGGCGGAAGTGAGGTGCGCTTGCCTCCTGCGGGGACACGCTCGTCGAATGCAATCCAAGGCTTCGTCCCGCCGCTCACCCGCGGCGACCCGCTCGGCTTGGGGGCGTGGGTGGGTGGGTGGCTTGGCGCCGCCCGCGTGATGCCGAGCAGCCAATCGTCTTGCTCCTGCAGCAGGCGCTCCCATCGCTCCTTCTCGCCCAGGTACGATGTCGCCGCCACGGCCGCCGAGGCCGCCTGGCTGCCCACCTGCCCGCCCGCCCACGCCGCCGTCACGACGCCCGCGAGGGGCGGCGGCTCCCGCGGCGCGGCGCGCTCCGGCGAAGCGCGCAGCGAGGTCGAGCGCAGCCGCGGCGCGTAGCTGTCGTAGCTGGGGTACGCGGGGGCACTTAGCGAGTGGCGGAGGGGCGACGGCCGCTCGTACTGGTACCGGGGTGAGCGGGCTGACGAGGGCGCGGCGGGCAGGCGCGGCGAGCCGCGCGAGGGCGGCAGGGGCGAGCGAGGGGGCAGGCCCATGGATAGGGCGTCGCGCGAGGGGGGAGGGCGCGGAGAGCGGGGGTCGCGGAGCCTGCCCTCTCGGTCGCGGAGATGGTCGCGCGAGGGGGTTGGGGGCGCCGAGAGGGCAGGCGGCGGCGGCGGCGATGGCGGCCGAGGGAGGGGCGACCGCGCCGGCTCACTCAGCACCGTGGGAGGAAGGCGCACCGAGGGCGGCGTCGGGCGGGGTGAGGGCGCGGCGGGGCTTGGCGGCGACGGGGCACGCCACCTGCTCGCCGCGCTCAGCGTGGCCTGCGGGCCGAGGTGGCCGGCGCAGGCGGTGCTTGGCGCACCGGTGCACGAGGCGGTGCTTGGCGCACCGGTGCACGAGGCGGTGCTTGGCGCACCGGTGCACGAGGCGGTGCTCGTCACGCCGCCGCCGCCGTCCGGCTGTGCGTGCGCCACCCCTGCATCCACACCGCCCGGTGCTGCCTTCGCTGCCGCGTGCACTGCCGCCCGCGCTGCCGCGTCGACTGCCGCGTCCGCCGCCGCGTCCTCCGCCGCGTCCGCTGCCACCTCTGCCACCGCCTCCGCTACCGCCTCCGCTGCAGCCTCCACTCCCACCGCCGCCGCCGCCGCCGCCGCTCCCACCGCCGCCGCCCTGGCGGTTTCGGCAGCTTCGACAGAAGCCAGCCGGTCTCTCGGCTCCCCCGGGGAGGTGAGCTTCTGCCGCAGCTGCGCGAGTTCGGCCTCGCTCCGCATCAGCCTTAGGGTTAGGGTTAGGGTTAGGGTAAGGGTTAGGGTTAGGGTTAGGGTTAGGGTTAGGGTTAGGGGTTTTGGGTTAGGGTTAGGGTTACCGTTGCTCGAGCAGCGCGCGCAGCGCCGCCCACTCGCGCGCCTCGCCGCGCCGCGCCGCCGCGCTGCTCTGCAGCGCCTCGCGCGCCGCCACCTCCGCCGCCACCGCCTCGGCCGCCGCGCGCGAGACGCTCTCTGTCGTCGCCTCCGCCTGCGCGGTACGCTCCGCCGCGCGCTCCGCCTCCCGCTTGGCGGCCTCCACCTCCCGCTTGGCGGCCTCCACCTCCCGCTTGGCGGCCTCCGCCTGCGCCCTCAGCCCCGCCGACTCGGCCTCGGCCTGCCGTGCCGCCGCCGCCAGCCGCCGCGCCTCCTCCCGCGCCGCCGCCTCGCCCGTGCGGAGCGCCTCCGCCTCGGCCTCGGCGGCGCGCAACTCCGCCGCCAGTGCCGCCGTGGTGCATTCACGCCCAGCGTGCGCAGGCTCGCGCGCGGCCAGCCGCGCCGCCGCCTCCTCTCCGAGCCGTGCCTTGAGCGCCTCCCTCTCCACAGCCGCGGCCTCCACCGTGCGCCGCAGCCCCGCCAGCTCGGTGCGCATCGCCGCCGCGCGCTCCTCATCTGTCGCCGCCGCCGCCCGGAGCGCTCGGAAGCGCGCCTGCGTCTGCTCCTCTTGCTGCTGCAGCCGCCTCCGCAGCGCCGCGCTCTCGTCCGCGTCGGCCCTGGAGGCGCGATGTTGCTCCTTCGCCTCGCGCAGAGCCGCCTGCAGCGCCACCTCGCGCGCCCCGGCATCGCGCGCCGCCGCCTCAGCTCGAGCCAGCGCCTCACGAAGAGCCGCCGAGACGGCCTGCTCGTGCTGCCTCAGCCGATGCGCCTCCTCCGCCCGCGCCCTCTCACTCAGCGTCGCTGCCTGCACTGCCCGCGCCTCGCGCGCCTGGGCCAACGCCTCACGCTCCACCACCTCAGCGTCTGCCGTGTGCGCTCTAGCGGTCTGTGCCGCCTGCAGGGCGTGCAGCGCCTGTTCAGCACGCTGCTCCGACTGGCGCACCGATGCCATCATGAGCTTACGCTCCTGCTCACGGGCCTGCAGCTCACGCTCCAGCCTCGCCACGTGTGCCTGCAGCTCGGTTGCAACCTTGGTCGCATCAGAAAGCGACTGCGTCGTCCGCCCTAGCTGTACGCAGGAGGCGCTCTCCGGCGGAGAGTGGGCGCGGCCCTGCAGCGTCGCCGGCACGGCGTGCTTGAGGGCTACCTGCTGGCCGAGGAAGCTGCGGTTCATCACCAGTTGGCTCTAGTTGCCTTAGGCGACGCGGATCGGCGTCGCGCTTGGCGCGAGCGTGGCGCGCACGCACGGCGCGGGAGCTGCCGGCGGACACGCCCAGCTCAGAAGGTGAGAAGGAACCCTTAGTTGGTTGACCTCGAGTATTATCTGAGCTCTCCTGTCCGCTGCTTCCGCCCCAACTCGGGCAGCGCGCGCGAACGCGAGGAGCCCGCGATAGCCGACGCGGCGGCCCTCTCTTCCCCGCACAGAGCGCCATGCCGAAGGCGAAGCGCACCATCGACTCCTCCAGCGACGAGGGCGACGATGAGTGGGACGGAGGCAGCTCCGAACACGAGGAAGACGAGGAAGAGTACAAGCCGGCCGCCAAGCAGCCAAAGTCGAAGCCGGCTGCAAGCCCTTCGAAGCAGCAGAAGGCAAAGCCTGCCGCCAAGAAGGGCCCATCCAAGGCGGGCGCTGCCAAAGAAAGAGTCCAAACCGAGGCCGACAAGGCGGCCGACAGGGAGGCTGCCAAGCTGCGGGTGGCCGCCGTCAAGGCCGACCTGGTCCATGAGGACCGCGAGCCCGCTTACGACTACTCTCTCCTCCACCCATCGAGGGAGCTGCGGCAGGCCGCCTCCAAGTCGAGCGTGGATGTTGTGCGCAACAAAGGCGTGGCTGGCAAGAAGAAGTACCTGATGATGCTACCGGGCCGCTTCGCGCCTGTCGATGGCGGCACCATCGGGACGATTGAGAAGCTTGACACGGCCAACCCCGAGCTCTTGCTGAACTGGCCCGGCAAGGGCAAGCTGCAGCTGTCCGGCTCGCTGCTTAGGCCCAAGGCACGCTACCTGACGATGCGGCTGTCCAAGGGCAAGGTGTGCGGCCCGTGGGCTCGCCGCCCCTCTCCCACGCCCACGCCCACAGCCACGTCAAGCCGCACGCCCCGCGCGCCGCAGATGCTCACGGAGGACGTCTTCGACAGCATGGTCGTCTTCCCCAAGGCGCAGTGGCTACAGTCGTCAACGGAGGAGGCGGAGGGCGAGGACGGCGCCGGGGCCGAGGACTCGCTCACGCCCGGTACGATGCCCGACACCGTGCACCGCGTGCTGCACCAAAAGTACAGCTTCGCCGGCGGCGCCTCGGGCGAGGGGGGCAGCGGGGCCGCGGCCGCGCGCAGCAGTGCCAACATCCGCGACGCGCTCGAGTCGGCGGGACACGACAGCGACGCCGGCTCGGACGCGGCGTCGGATGAGGCCGGTGCGGTCGGCGACGTGGAGGTGATTGATGTGGACGCGGACGAGGCGGGCGCTCCCTCGTCGGGCAAGCTTCCTCGTCGGTCCACAGCTCGTCAGACGAAGAAGTCGTACGTGGACGCGGGATCGAGCGCCGAGGAGGAGGACAGCGAGGAGGAGGAGGAGGCGCCGCTCGGCGAGCTGCGACGCGTGGCGGCCTCGACCAAGCCCGCGGCCAAGCCCAGGGCCAAGGCCGAGCCAGACGCGAAGAAGCCCGCCGCCAAAGCCAGCAAGCCGGCGAAGAAGCCCGCAGCGCCGAGCGCGAAGGCGCCACCCAAGCCCAAGCCGGCCGCGAGCTCGAAGGCCCCGAAGCCCAAGCCCAAGCGCAAGCGGGACAAGGACAGCAGCGACGAGGACAGCGCGGCGGACAGCGACGAGGACAGCGAGGGCTTCGTGGGCGATTGGAAGCCGCGGAAGGTGGATACTCCTGCCTCAGGCAACAGCCGTGGCGGCTCAGCGCGGGCAGGGCGCAAGACTACCTCAAGCTATAAGGAGGATTCCAACAGCGACGACTCCATGTCATAGCGCGGGGGCAGAGCCGAGCGTGGGCCGCGTGGCTCGCGCACGAGGCTGCGCTACACTCTCTAGCATCTCCGTTGGGGTCGTGTGTGTGTGCGTTTTTTTGCAAAAGTGCAGTGAAAAGTGTGTGCATTGTTTGCCAGAACGCAGAAGTTTTTTTATATGTGTGTGCGCGCGCCGCGGGGCCGGGGGCGGCCCGCGCGTCTGTTACACGAGACACGTCACAGCTGTCAGCTGACAGCTCACAGACGAGCCCCCCAAGATCGGTCAAGTATATCGGTGACACCTCTATTGCGTCACACAACTGAACTCACAACCGTTCACAACACCCATAGCCATACACTGAACAGAGGTGAACACTCGCACACTCGTCACTCGAGACACATTGCTGATCGGTCATTCCACTAATGCACTACTTTACACTCTCTCGCATTGTCACATATCATTCCATGTGTCCACAGTGTCTTTCCACGTGATCTCTTCGCGCAATACGGTTTGCCTGCGCCCGCCCGCTGTTGTCCATGCTGTTGAGCTTTCGTTGAGCTCATGGGTCCGACGGGAGGTCCCTGCACGCCTGGTCGACTTTGCCGAAGCGCACAGGCAGCAAAACGGGCTTGAGCTTCGACTCGTGCAGGGCGGCGGCTGCGAGGAAGGTGCCAACTGTCAGCCACATGATGGAGGCGTTCGCAGTGAAGAAGCCCTTCGAGAAGGTCCACTGCGCCCAGTCCCACCGCGGCTTGGTCTCGAGCACCGCGTCGATGTAGTTGGCGATGGGGCCCGGCGGCTTGAGCGCCGGGTACATGGTGTACGGATCGAGTCGCACGTCGTTGTAGGCGATGCCTGCGCCCGCGTTACCGTAGTAGGGTTTTATGCCCGAGTCGGTGCCATCGTAATCGCCGAAGATGGTTGATACGGACTCGGTGGCGCCGGACTGCTCGCCGTGGACGAGCATCTTGGTGTACAAGTCGCGCGGCGCGTTCATCGCGTTGTTGAAGTCGTTGAAGACGAACAACGCGCTCATCAGGAAGATCCAGCTGAGCACCTGCATCGTCACCGTCACGAGGAGGGCGGTCTTGTACTTGTCGCCCATGAAGGGGCCGGCGATGGAGGCGACCGTCGCGACCACCAAGGTGAGAAGCCCCACCACGTGGAGGGCGAGGACGCTTCCCGTGCCCTCGCACACGTGCTCGAACGTGCTGCACTGCAGCTTCACCCATCGCCAGAAGGCAAACGGATACGCCGTCGCATTCGGGAACGCAGCGATCTCCTGTGGCGCCCGCTCGCAAGCCTTGGCGCGCAGATCCACCCAGGTGGCGTTACAAATGTTGTCGTCCAGGTACGATCCCATCTCGCTGAGGCACGAAGTGTTCGTCCACACAGTGTAGTTGACGTGGCGCGTCAGCACGCTGCTCAGGCGCCTTTCATTGTCCGGCATTTGCGAAGGAAACTCCCACGGCTGGAAGACGAGCTGTGTGATTGTCACGCACCAGTCGGACGGGTTGCGCGTCATCGTGAGCTTGCTCACCTTCTTACAGTCGGGGCATTTCTCGAGGTACTCCCCCCACACCTCCTCACTCCCCGACACAGAAAGCTTGCTGCCGCTGTATGTGGCCACGTTCTCCTCCTCGGAGATGAGCATGTCGGTCTGCGACCAATTGCCCCAGCTGATCGCGGTGATCGAGAGTATGCATGCGATCGTAGTGCATAGGGCGATGCCGAAGCCGTCATGCGCACCGTCGACGCGCGCGCGAGCGTTCGTGCATCGGCTCATCGTGCAACACTGGATTGTGTGTTGCGGAGTCGGCCAATGAGACATGGCCGAGCGCGGGCGGGGGCAAAAGCACACGGACGTAAGGTGGGTAGCCTGGTTTGCTGCGAGAATTTACTCGAGAGATAAGGCCTACAACAAACACAACACCGCGCGTGGGCGGACCGACCGCCATCCGAAGTGTGTTTACTGCAAATCGGACGGATGAATCTACATGCGATTTGATCCATTTGATGAGGCCGGCCATCGAATAGGCTGCATGTGAAGAAGGTGACTGGTTTAGTTTTGACTTGGGTACAACGTTGGTGCCCCGGCTTTTGCTGGGCCTGATCACGTGATCGCAAGAAATGTCCGCTGAGTGCGACCCGGGCTGCCGGGCTGTTACTTTGCGCCAGAGCGTGGCGCTGCCGACAGCCTGGCTGCCCTCTGGCGCCACGATGGGTCGAACACCTCATGAGGACTTCAACGGCACCTTCGACGTCTACCCGGTGCAGCCGCCGGCGACGCAGTCCACGCGGCGCCCTGCCACGCAGTCAGGATCCTTTGCGGCTGGCGTGAGCGGCTTCGAGTATGGCTTCGGCTCCGCGACTCGTCGCTTCCAGAGCGAGGTGTACCCGCAGCACTTGCCATATGGCATCGATAACAAAGCCGTGATCGAGCTTGGCCGAACGCCGTTTGTTCCAGTGACGAATCTGACCGACGTGGCGCCGTCGGCGATGCTGCCCGAGTTTGCAGCGAGCTACCAGGCGGAGCCTGGCCGCTCATTCTCCTACGGCCCGGACCGCAAGCACCCGCCGGGTCCAGACGGGCAGCAGCTCGAATGGGTGCAGAGCAAGGATAACCAGCCGCCAATGGAAAACAACGACCCGCCCGAGCCCTTTGCGATGCCGCCACCGCGTGGGACAGGCGGCATCGCGACACTGCACGAGCAGCCCACGGAGCTGCTGGCGCCCGCAGCGCGGCGCGAGGCGCTGGTCTTCGACAAGTGCCAGCAGCGCGCGCGGGCCGAGCTGCGCAAGGCGGCGAACGACGCGTGCCGCGTCGCGAACATCGCGCACTCCGTGTACCCTAATGGCATCCTGGGCGTCGAGGGGCCGCTCGCTCCGCAGACGATCCTGTACGCCGACGTGCGCAACGCGACGCTGGCCCACCAGGCCAAGCGCGAGGAGCACGCGAAGCGGCGGCACGACAACCTGGCGACCAAGCGCGACACGCAGCTGCCGTACCCGCTGCTCTCGCACAACTCGCGCAACACGACGCTCGACCGCATCTTCACGCGCAAGAAGGCGGTGGACGGCATGTCGTCGTACACCCCCTCGACCAACCACTTTGAGGTCCGCCCCGCGACGACGGCGATCATGGGCGGCTTCCGCTCCAACCAGGAGAAGCCGCTCAAGCCGCACAACGCCCGCCGCGCGCAGCGGCTACACGATGTCAACTCGGGCGGGCGGGGCTACGACATCATCTCGGGCATGAGTACGTTCATCAGGCCGTCGGATCCCAGCAGCGCGCCGCTGGACGCCATTTCCGATCGGCGCTACCACCCATCCAACCAATCGATGCCGCGCCGGAGCGGTACCGCGCCCACGCTCGTCGGGCCCATCCCTGACTCGCACGTGAGCTCATGGAAGCCGAACAGGAGCCACAGCCCGCCGCGCTCCCCGACGAAGAGCTTCCTCGGCTGAGAGAGGGCGGCGCGTGCCATCAGACCTCGGGTGGGTCCTCAGTACTGGGTTGGCCTGTGGGTTCTCGAAGGGTTATTCTACGATCACTTACTACGATCCCGTATGCGCCTTGTCTGGAAAATTATTTAGCTTTCTCACCGGGAGTTCGTGGCCGCGCTTTATCTCCCGAAACTTGCACGCTGGCGGAAAACGATCACACCGCACCGCGGTGGTGTCGCGGTGTCTGAGAGGCGTAAACATGGCGAACCCGTTCGGCGATGCCTCTCCGGTCGCGTCACCGAAGGGG
>Ga0163111_10002412_pt1 | contig 11842 bp, 8 predicted proteins | sample CRUFie1St18metaG_FD_109645 | JGI IMG/M metagenome (GOLD analysis project Ga0163111, IMG submission 109645) | Marine microbial communities from the Costa Rica Dome - CRUD Field 142mm St18 metaG | ecosystem: Environmental > Aquatic > Marine > Oceanic > Photic zone | place: Costa Rica: the Eastern... | reverse complement strand
GCAAAGCTAGATAGCATTTCACTATCGGCACCACATTATATGTATACCAAACTTAAGGTAAATTACAAGGGGGCAGACAATAAAGGATCGTTTAAAACAACTCTAAAGTCTGTTCAAGACTCCGCAGTAAGCGCTGTGGTGTCCTTTGCCAGAATCCCTGTATTTAGTGTTTTGATTGATTCCTCAACGCTCACTATTGTAAATAAAAAAGACAAATGTTTTTCAGAACAATCAGTTGGTGAATTTTCAAAAAAAGTCGGTGTTGATTTAGCACTTCAAAATGTCGAGGAATTTATTTTTGGGCACGCTATTGGTTTTTCAAATGATAAAAAATACCATATGTTAAATGACCCATATCAGTATGTCTTATCCACACACAGAAAAGGTGGCGGCCGAAAAAATAAAGAGGTTGTTTACCGTTATAACTTAGCTCCGAGTCAGAACCACCTAGCATCGGTATTTATTTCAGCGCCTATGGATTCAACAGAAATAGAGATCAAATATCTCGAATGGCAGAAGGCAGCTAAGTTTCTTATTCCCAAGGTAATAGAAATGAATATTCAAACAAGAAATAATGTTGGACAAATAACTTTAGAATATACGAGGCTTGATGCAGTTACCTCTGATTCGCTTTTTTTAAAAATCCCTGAGAAATATGAAAAGTGTAATTAATACTCTTGTTTTTATTGGATTGGTTGCTTCAGGGGTTCTTTCTCAATCTAACACGCAAAACCTTAAGAAGCAACAAAAAAAAATAGAACGTAAAATTTCAAACACAAAAAATCTTTTAAAGAAAGTAACTGATTCAAGAAAAGAGTCTTTGAGCGAACTGCAGCTAATTAATAGCCAGATCGAGAGTCGAGAGAGTCTTTTGCGATTATATGATCGCCAGGTGCTTTTGGCCGAGGGTACAATCCAACAAAAACAGGAAGAAATTGATGTTTTAAATGAGCGGGTTGAAAAACTAAAAGGCCAATACAAAGACATGGTTATTCATGCATATAAATCACGTAATAAAAATGGCCAGATGATGTTTGTCTTGTCGGCGGATAATTATTACGAAGCCCAAAAACGAAACAAGTATTTGAAAAATGTGACAGTTTTGCACAAAAAGCAAGTTGCTATAATAGAAACCAATCAGAGCAAGATCAAATCAGAAATTGCTGCAATTGAAGTTGAAAAAAACAGAAAGGAATCCCTTTTAGCGCAGAAACGCCGCGAACGCGAGGAGATTGAATCGGACCGACAAAAAAAAGAGGATGTTCTAGCAAAAATCCAACAGAAAGAATCTTCCCTTTTGGCAGAAATTAAAGCGAATCAAATAAAGCGTCAGGCATTAAAGAAAAAAATTGCGGAGGCAATAAAACGAGAGCTAGCAGAAATAGAAAGAAAGAGAAAAGAGGCAGAGCGCAAACGGAGGGAAGAAAACCCTGACTTAGCCAAGTTGCCGGGCTTCGCTGACGAATCCTCAGAGGGGAGAATTATTAGCAAGAATTTCGAAAAAAATAGGGGCACCTTACCTTGGCCTGTCGAATCCGGAGCAATTATAGAAGGGTTTGGAAAGAACAAACACCCTTCCTTAAAGGATGTTTATACTAATAATAATGGCATCGATATTTCTTGTCGCCCCGGCTCCCCGATACGGGCTATTTTTTCTGGGGAGGTAACGGCTGTTTTTCCGATTCCTGGCGCAGGGAGAGTAATCATTCTTAAGCACGGTAATTATAGAACGGTATACAGTAATTTAAAAGAATCTTTTGTTTCAATTGGCGATAAAGTGAATACAAAAACCGAAATAGGCCTTGTTTTGTCAACGGAAGACTCTTTAGGAACCTTACATTTCGAGGTGCACCTGGTCAGCGGGATGACCACAAAAAGCCTTAACCCCGCTCTGTGGATTGATCGCTAGCACTAAGATTATTTGTCATTGTAACCACCATAGCACACATTGCCCATATCGGAATTGCCGCCTTGTCAGTATCGAGATAATTGTTTAAGAATGCATGAATGAAGTATGACGCAAGGGAAACAATGATTCCCATTACAAGTATTTTCACGTCATTGTTTTTATCATATCGATGATATAGCCTAATTGACGAGTAAAATACGGCTGCTACGATAGACATGAAAAGTAGCATACCAATCAATCCAGACTCTGATAGAGCGCCTAGGTATTCACTATGCGCATTCCCCATATCTCCGAAATTAGTTGAAATAATGGTGAGATTTTCAGGGTCTTGAAATGCTGCATATTCAAAGGCATATGTTCCGGGGCCAAAGCCAACCAGAGGCTTTTTTTTAAACATTTGATATGCACAATCCCAACGATTTATGCGCTCCAGATTTGATGCGTCCGTTGTCACATTTGCTGCACTTTGAATTTTTTCATCAAAAGCTTCTGTAGTATGCTCGTGTGTGTTTTTCGCCAATACCATCTGTATTTTATCCCATTGCGCATATAGAGTTCCGAATGCTATCAAGGCTACACAAAAGAGCAGCTTGAAGCTGACCTTAAAATAAACCAAGGCACCAACAAAAGCAGCACAAATTATACTGAGCCATGCAGCGCGTGTATAGGAAAAAATTAGACCAATAATTAAAACTAGATTGATTATGATCAGAATTGCTTTTGATAGTGCGGGCCTTCCTTTTTGCTTAAGCAGTGCTAAGCTTATGGGCAGGCAAAGGGCGATAATTGCCCCATAAATGGTATGGTCTTTGAAAAAGGGCCACATTACCCAATGCCCCTCCTCTTCGCCAAAACCATATTTGGAATGGTGTACAATGGTATAACAAACAACCAAACTACAAGCCGCGATGAAGTACCAAAGAAAACGAACTCTGTTTTCGTGGTTTTTGAAAAAGTATGTCCCGAAAATTAAAACAGGAACAATAAACCAAAGTTTAGAGAGTAAAAACTTAAAAGACACAATAGGGTCCGAACTTGTTATTGAAGTAATCAGCATCCAAGTAAGATAGGCTAATACGGTAATAATAATGGGGTGTCTCCAAATATGCGGGTCTAGAAAAGGTTTTTTAAGCTGTAAAAATAGAAACCATAGCATGAACCCAAAAAGTAAGGGTTCTGTGGGTAGATATAAACCAAACCCATCGACATATTCCTCAATATTAACAGAAAGCGGTGTGAGAAAGGCAATGAATAGAAAGAATTTTTCTGTTTGAAAAATAGCTAGATAAATAAAAAGGAGACTTATCGGAAAAAGAGACAAGTATTCGAGGCGAAGCCAATTGAAAAATGTAAATAGCGCTGTTAGTAACAGCAGTGCAATAGCGATACTTATTTTTTTATTGATTGCCATTTCAAGCAGCCTTCTTTAATTCTCTATAACGTTCAAGAATCAAAAGGCAAAAAACGATGAAGATGAAGGAACCTATTGCCGCAACAATGGTTAAAATCATTCGCTTAGGTTGGTCTTTTCTATCGGCAACCTCAGCATTTTGTACGATAAATTTATGGCTAAATTTTGTAGAGGCATCTGATTCTGCTTGCTCATATGCAACCTTAAAGTCCTCTAGCTTGGTTATCTTTTCGTTCCTGGACCTCTCTAAACCATCGAATAAAGAACCATATTTTGAGTTGATATCAATCTTTTTTCTAAGCTCCTCTTTTTCTTTAGTGCTCTTGGAGTCAACAAGAGCCTGAAATAACCTTGACCTAACATCAAGTGAGACTACACCTAATTTAGCCAGTCGATCCATTTCATCTAAGAGCGCTTGAATTTCAGTATCTAGCTGATCCTTTTTTCTTTTGGTTATTTCAAATGCCGGAAGTGTTCTTTCTTGAATCATTTCATTTTTAACGGTGTCAATGAGTCCCACAACTGCATTTGCCATTTCTGAGGCGAGCTTCGGGTCTTCATCTAAGACGTCAATTTTAATCGAGCCGAAACGGGTCCGCTCAAAGGAAAAGTGTCCTTCGTAGGCTTTGTTAAGCTTAAACATTTTATTCGGGTCATCAGCCCCTATCTCATATCGATCAATTAAATTATATTTTGAGACAACAAAATCACGAATTCGTGAGGATTGAAGGATTTGTACAAGTTGCTCTGCTTGATCCTCCTCTCCAAAGTCCATAGATGAAGCCTTCACGTTTCGAGACTCATAAAACGAAACCGAACTAGACTTTGATGGAAAGACGATAGCGGTAGATAGAAATAAAGGCGTAATAAGAAAAGAAAGTGCATAAGTGGCGACACTTACAGACAAAGTGAATCCAATTACCAGCTTTCGTCTTCTGAATAAAAAAGCGAGCAATTTTTCTCTTTCCTTGGTTAAATTTAATTCTTGATTTTCCATGGGTTTTATTTGAGATTACGAAAATAGAACATATAAACACAAGTAAAACTTAAATTTTAAGAATTTATTTGATTTACTTGGAGGTAAGAATGAGTTTCTTAATTGCCTTTAAGTCAATTAGTGAGAGCATAAATATGAGCCCAAGACCAGTTATGATTTGAATTAGCATAAGGTATGTTGAGCTAGCGTAAAAAGTACTCACAGCATAAAGGCCCGCTGTGAGTAGTAAAAATTTAAGAACTCCATTTGGCTTTTTGGGGATTTTGAACTTTTGAACACAGTACAGGAATTGTGCAATGGCCGTCAAACCTTGAGTAGCAAAAGTAGCAATGGCAGCACCTAACGCGCCATAATCAGGTATCAGCACTATATTAATTGAAATATTAGCGACAATACCGAAAGCAGAAATACTATTGAGTATTTTAAGATTTCCATTGGCCGATAAGAGCGTTCCAAAAATAAAATTCATACCAATGGGAAAAAAACCAAGCATGAGAAATTGAAATGGTCCGATGGCATCTTGGATATCATCGTAGATCCATCCCAGGATTAATGAAGCATTGCAAACAGTTACAAAAACAATTATTATGATTCCACCAAGCAACAAGTTTGCGGATGTTTTTACCAGGTCTAAAACAACAGCTACAGACGTTTTAAGCTGTTTAGAGAAAATAGGGAACAATAATCCCGCGAAAATCATCCCAAACATAAATAATGCGTCCAATAGCCGAAATCCTTGAGCATACACCCCTGCCTCATAAGCACCATTTGAATGAATCCGTTCTAACATAACTCCATCTATTCTTGTATACAGAATCATCAACACAATAAGTAGGGCATAGGGCCAGCTTTTTTTGACAACTGATACGCCAAAACTAAAGTCCCATTGTAAGTAGGGGCGTTCAAGGTGTTTCACGAGTAGGCAAAGGCCAATAATTAGTGATGAAGCATAGCAAAAAGTTTGGATCCAAATAAAGTCTTCAATTTTAATTTGCTTCGAAGCATAGGATGAAAAGAGCCAAACACCACCAATAATAATTAATAAAAAACGGTCTAGAACAGATATAAGTGCATCGGTTTTAAAGAAGTGAAAACCAGCAAAATGACTTCTTAAATAGGCAATACTCAAGATCAAAAACTGGTTTAGCATTAAAAAGCTGAGCAAATAAATGGGTTTTCCCGAATATCCTAGAAAAAACGCTAGGCTAAACGTGAAAATTGAATAGAGCGAGAAAAGAACAAGCCTGAATGAAAAAACCTTTCGAAAGTATTTTTTAATCTTTTCCGGTTCCTGGGCAAGGTTTTTAGTTGTGAAATTATTAATCCCAAGGTCTAAGAGAATATTGAAAAGAACGGATAAATTTAGCAGAGAGAAGTACAAACCGTAATTTTCAGGCCCGACACGATTTTGTACAGTGGCATCTATCCCAAATAAGGCAATGGGTTTTACCAAAAGGTTCAAAAGCACCATCAAAATCAAATTCGAAAAAAAGATTCTTTGCATATTACTTCTTTACGAGAAGCTTGAAACCAATACCATGGACATTCATGATTTCGATATTTCCGTCCTCTTTCAGCAATTTACGTAATTTGGCAATGTAGACATCCATGCTTCGCCCATTAAAATAATTGTCATCTCCCCATACTGCTCTGAGCGCGGCTTGTCTATCAAGCAGTTCGTTCTGATTCTTTACAAGTAGTCGGAGTAATAAATTTTCTTTTGTGGTTAATTTTTTTGCGCCTTCTGTTAAATGAAGCATTCTTAATTCTGGCTCGTAGGGTATTTTCCCAATCAACACCTTTTGTCCGACAACCCTCTTTTTTTGTTTCGTTCTATTCAGGACTGCTTTCATTCTTGCCAAGAGCTCTTCCATTGAAAAAGGCTTCGTTAAATAATCATCAGCACCGAGGTCAAATCCTTTTAATTTGTCATCCCCCATAGCTTTTGCTGTTAAGAATAGAAAAGGTATTTCCTTATCTAGTTCTCGAATTTCTGAGGCCAACGTAAAGCCATCCATCTCAGGCATCATAACATCAAGAATTAAGAAGTCAAAGTTGTTTTTTGGATCATTAAAAAGGTCATAAGCAAGCTTTCCGTTTTTTGCGAGAACAACCTCAAATCCCTTATTTTTCAAATAAGTCCAAAGGAGCTTCCCTAAATTCTCGTCGTCTTCGGCAAGTAATATATTTATGCTTGGTTCTTTCATGTATTTATTGTTATGTCAAAAGTCGTTCCTTTTCCGAATGTGCTGTTTACTTTTAGCAACCATCCATAGCCATCACAAACCTTTTTAACGTAATTTAACCCTAATCCAAAACCTTTAACATCATGAAGATCCCCTGTTGGAACCCGGTAGAGGTTGTCAAAAATTTTTGTGAGATGCTCTTTTTTGATACCCAGTCCTTTGTCAGAGACTGTAAGAACGACATGATCTGCATTTTGTTTTATTTCTATTTTTATTTTTGCTGGCGACGGACTGTATTTAATAGCATTATCGAGTAGGTTTGCGATCACACTTTTGAGGTGGGTCTCTTGGGCATTTACCATAATATTTGACTGGGAGCTTTCGAATTGAATTTCGCAGTCCTTAGGTTCAACTCTAAATTTTGCATTGTCCACCAAAACCTTTGAAAGTGCAACAATTTCAACGGGCCCTCCTTCCCATATGGAGTCTTTACGATCTAAAATAGAATTTTGTAGAATGTTTTCTACCAATGTTTCGAGCCTTTTGTTTTCTTGGGCAATCATTCTTAAATAGGGCTCAATGATTGGAAGGTGACGTTTGTCGATTATGTCTGGATCTCTTAGCGCTTGACACGCAAGAGCAATTGTTGAGATAGGGGTCTTGAATTCGTGGGTCATATTAGAAACTAAACCCGCTTTTATTTCAGATAGTTTTTTTTGTTCGACAATTGTTTTTACCATAAATACTAGAGCGGCCAATACAATACAAATAACTAGTAGAGCGCCAATTATTGGTAGCCTCATTTCTGTCAGTAAAAATCTGTTTTGGTGCGGAAAGTTTAGCTGCAGAAAAAGAGATTCGCTCACTGGGTTTCCTGGAAAAAGCTTGGCTTTGGCCATGTCAATATTAGTCTCTTTTTGTTCGTACTTTCCGCTTGACTCTTCAAATTTTACGGGTTTATCTTGGGCATTATAGACGCAAAAGGTGAATTCTTTGGGCAGTCGCTCTTCTTTTATTTCGAAAGAAATGATTGAGTCTAAGAAGACTGCATCAATTCTTTGCTGAGGACTTTTGAGCACATTGTCCTTAAATGCTTCGAGCATTATATCATTGATATATTTGGCTTTTTTAAAAATCTGCTGTACCGCTTGTTGGTTGAGCTGTAAAGAAAGCTGACTCGAGTCGTTGCCTTTTAGTATGCCTGAACCGCTATTGAATACATCTTGAATTTCTTGATAGTTTTTAGCGAGCACTTTTTGTTCAGTACTTAAACCTGTCAAGGAGTCATATGCCTCACCTCGAATTACAAGGTATTTTTCTCTTTTTCCATTATTTACTATAATCGTATCTCTCAAACTGACGGATTCCTTTGAAGCTGTTAGAGACTGAAATTCTGACTTTAAAATATCCTGGTATTCTAGACTGAAATCTTGATTTATAATCTTCATGTAGCGTCGATAATCCTCAGCCTTTTCGTGTTTAAAAGCAATTTTATTTTGAAATGTTATTATTTCAGACGCGAGCTCCTTTTTCTTTTGGTCATAATTTAGGTAAAGCTGAAATGATTGAACAATAAGTAGACTAAACATTGATAATGCAAGCAAAATAACGGCTAAATTGATTTGTTTCGTTCTCATCAGATGCAACGAATCTAAATAAAATCGTGTCATTGCAAAAGAAATGTTAACCATTTTTAACATGCCCACGAGCAGTGCAGAAAGCTTTATGTGTTTGTTTACACTTTTTTATAGGGTCAATTGATTAATTTTGTTAGCAATAACTCCTGATTATGATTGAAATACAGCGTATCAAAGAAAGAACGGAAGAGGTCCTAGCGGGTATAGGCAAAAGGAATATTGATGCGACGAAAGAGATTGCACAAATCATTGCTTTAGATTCGGAATGGCGTCAAAAAAAAACGCAGCTCCAACAGCTCGAAACAGAGATGAATTCTATTTCTAAACAGATTGGTGTTTTATTCAGTACTGGCAAACAAGACGAAGCAAAAGCGCTTAAGGCTAAAACAGCCGTACTGAAAGAGTCGCTTCAGGAACACAAGCAGTCGGCGGAGCAGCTTGAAAACCAAATAAACGATTTGCTATTTTCTCTTCCTAATGTTTGCACCGAAGATGTGCCAAAGGGGAAAGACGAAGCTTCAAATGAGATCGTAGAAGAGTTTGGGTCGAGCCCTTCTTTGGAGGATTCGAGTGACGCTCATTGGGACTTAGCCAAGGAATATGAGCTGATAGACTTTGAGCTTGGTGTCAAGGTAACAGGAGCTGGATTTCCGTTCTACAGAGGACAAGGGGCAAGATTACAAAGGGCATTGGTTTCTTTCTTTTTAGATGAGGCGGCTGACGCTGGATATGAAGAGTTTGTTTCTCCTTTAATGGTGAATGAAAATAGTGGGAAAGGGACAGGTCAACTTCCAGATAAAGAGGGTCAAATGTATTACATTGAGGCAGATAATTTGTACATGATACCAACGGCGGAAGTGCCGCTAACGAATATATATCGGGATGTGCTTCTTCCTGATCCTAATTTTTCGATTAAACTAACCGGTCATACGCCATGTTTCAGAAGAGAGGCAGGTTCTTATGGAAAAGACGTTCGCGGATTAAACAGGTTACATCAATTTGAAAAAGTGGAAATTGTACGCATTGAAAATCAGGAAAATGCAGCGCGCGCACTTGGTGAAATGATTTCACATGTAAAATCGCTCTTAGAAAAACTTGGTCTACAGTATAGAATTTTACGTTTATGCGGTGGAGATACGGGTTTTGCAGCTGCAATTACCTATGATTTCGAGGTTTATTCTGCTGCTCAAAAAAAATGGTTAGAGGTCAGCTCGGTTTCAAGATTTGATACCTTCCAATCTAATAGATTAAAACTTCGATATAAGGATGAAAATAAAAAATCTCGACTGTGCCAGACATTAAATGGTTCGGCATTGGCTTTACCGAGAATTATGGCTGCGCTATTAGAAAACAACCAGCTTAAAGACGGGATTAATATTCCGTCCTGTCTTCATAAATATACCGGCTTTAAAAAAATCTCAAAAAGTAGCTAAAACGCATACAATGATAAAAATTCTGTTTTTTGTGGTACTTTTTTTGATGTCTTGTTCGGACCTTAAACGACAGGAGCAATTGGTCAAATTGAACACACTACAAACAGAATTAATCGAAAGCCAAAATGAATTTCAAAACGCATATATCGATTCTTTACATGTTATAACGATGGCATCGAGTGATCTCGAGCGTAAGCTGAAACAAAACTACAAATCTGACACGATAGATGTTGCCTTCGGGAAGCGAATAGATGATTACAAAAGAATGCGTCGAATGTTTGGACCGCTCGGTAGTTTTGGTTCAAAATTGAAGCGTGCATATAAAGAACAAGAAGGCCAGCTTAAAACCTTGCAAACGGATATCGAAAATGGTTTCGGTGAACGAAACAAGTATGACCAATACTTGGAGTTGGAAAAGGAAAAGAACAAGCAAGTTTTCGATTTACTTCAAGAATATCTTCGGATTAAAAAGGAGGCATTTGAAATATATGATTTGCAGCATCCATGGCTTTCTGATTTTGTGGTCCAGCTAACGTCCAATAATGATTAGGTTTTTTAGTATTGTAATTATATTTCTTTTATCGCAGGCCAGTTTTGCTCAGTTTGAGTCAGACCTTAAGCTTGCAGATCATTATTATTCGCAGGGCGAGTACGATAAAGCAAGACCTTACTACGAGTCTGTTTATAAAAGAAATCCCAGTAAAATTTATCTAAGTAGACTTTTGAGCTGTCTTGAAGCAGAGGGCGATTTGAAGCAGGCAGAAAAAGTTTTAAAGAAAGCCAAAGCAAAGTCCCCTGAGGACTTAGACCTTAAGATTCAAATGGCGGTATTTTATGAAGAGCATGACGCTGCGGCCAAGGCCAAAAAAGCATATGAAAGCTTGTTAGCTAATTTTATTGTGAACCCTTCCAAAGGGATTTCGCTATTTAATGCTTTTGTTGCTCTATCGAAGGTTGGATATGCTGAGCGTGCATTACAGATTTCTCAAAAGGCATTTAAAAATTATCCCTTCCATTTTCAGCAGGCGGATCTTTATTCGTTAACGAATAGAAAGGAAGAAATGCTTTCTACATACTTAAGTTTATTGGACAAGCACGATTATTATGACAAGTCTGTTCAAACGCTACTTTTAAGACGTTTAGATCTTGAAAGCGAACAGTCGACGGATTTTAAGTTATTGAAACGAGTACTTTTTGAAAAGGCACAAAAGGTCAACTCTGGTGTTGTTTTTTCGGAGCTTTTGATCTGGATGTACATGCAGGTTGATAATTTCTCTGGAGTTTACAGTCAGGTGGTAGCTGTTGACCTTCGTTCAAAGGCAAATGGACAGCGCTTGTATGACTTTGCCAAAACATGCACTGAGAACAAAGATTATTCTACGGCACTTAGGGCCTTCGAAGAGGCTAGGTCTATTACAACAAGTAGGGATCTGAAGTTATACAGTCTTGAAGGAATTTTGCATGTCGGCTATATTCAAGTTTCTGAACTCAAGCAGCACACAAGCGAGGAACTTCAAAAAGTTTTAGACAATTATGAGGAGGCACTTGAGACGATCGGCCCAGTTACCTCTCGAACGCTTCGGATTTTGTTAGAGTATGCGGAGTTATTGGCATTCTATGCAGGGGATAGAGACCAGGCATTGGATGTAATAAAAGATGCGTATTCTTCTGCCTCATTGACAGATATAATGCGCTCCGAGCTCAAGATGTTACAGGCAGATATTGAGCTTTTGAGAGGGAATATTTGGGAAGCATCCTTACTCTACATGCAGATAAGCGAGGCATTTAACTTTGAATCAATTGGTAATCAAGCAAAATTTAAGAGCGCACGCATTTTTTACTACGAAGGTGAGTTTGAATTCGCACAATCACAGCTAGATGTGCTGAAACAGTCTACCTCTAAACTGTTATCCAATGATGCTTTGGAGCTTTCTATTATGATTACTGACAATTATGGTTTAGATTCGAATTACATAGCAATGGCCTGGTTTTCGAAAGCTGATTTATATATTGAACAGCTTCAATTTGACAAAGCGTTTTCTTTATTTGACAGTATTAGAGTAAACTATCCTTTTCATGCTTTAGCAGATGAGGTTTTATATAAACGAGCAAGAGCTATGGAACTTCAGGGAAAATGGACATTAGCGCTCGGGTTTTATAGTGACATAATAAAATTTCACGGAACAGATATACTAGCTGATAACGCGCTGTTCAAATCGGCAGAGATTTTGGAAACAAAACTAAATCAACCTCAACAAGCATTAGAATC
>Ga0163111_10002411_pt1 | contig 11842 bp, 4 predicted proteins | sample CRUFie1St18metaG_FD_109645 | JGI IMG/M metagenome (GOLD analysis project Ga0163111, IMG submission 109645) | Marine microbial communities from the Costa Rica Dome - CRUD Field 142mm St18 metaG | ecosystem: Environmental > Aquatic > Marine > Oceanic > Photic zone | place: Costa Rica: the Eastern... | reverse complement strand
TTACATCGTTAATAGAAAGGACGAGTTTGCGCGGGCAAAAGAGGGGAATCTGAATTTAATTCTCGCTGCAATAGAAAGCGAGACCATTGATTGTTTCTACGGCACAACTCCCAATAAGGTTGAAGAAACTCCGCACGGCGAGCGGGCGGGCATTTTTGTCCTAAACACTCCCTCTGGCGAGGCCCAGGTTCCCGTCGACAGGATTATTGCTCGTCTTGGAGCCATAGCGCCGAGGGGGCTTGTGGAGTCTTTTGGAATAGAGTTCCCCAATGACGACCCAAATGCGATCCCTGCTCTCTCGAGTCAGTATGAGAGCAACGTTGAGGGCATTTACGTTATCGGGGCGTTGGGCGGTTACCCTCTCATAAAACAGGCAATGAATCAGGGTTATGAGGTTGTGGAGTATATTCAAGGTAACCAGGTCAAGCCAGCAGACCATGAATTGATTGCGGCGAAGTTTGAGGTTTTGCCAGGAGAAATAGAGGTAGACGATGTCCTTAGCTTGATGCAAGCTCGGATTCCTGTCTTCGAACACGTTAACGCTCTTCAATTCCGTGAAATCATCCTCGATAGCAACGTGCACGTCTTTAAAAAGGGTGACCTCATATTTAAGAAAAATGATTACACAAACAGCTTCTATACTATCTTTCAAGGTGATGTTGAAATCGAGGCAGCAAAAGATCTAAAGATCTTGTCGAAACAGGGCAGTTTCTTCGGAGAAATGAGCCTTCTTTCTGGGCGGAGGAGATCCGCGACAGTTTTTGCCGGAGATAATTGTGTGGTTATCGAAACACCTCGCCGGACTATGAACAAATTAATCTCGTCCGTGGATGCAGTAAAGCGTGTTCTTGATCAAACATTCATTGTTCGGACCATCCAGCAGAAATTTGCTCCTGAAAATTCAATTGAGGAGCTCATGCCGGTCGCAGAGAACACCGTCATTAACCAGTTCCGTCCGGGTGAAGTTATTTTTGCTGAGGGCGATCAGGGCGACACCTTGCACTTCATCAGGAGCGGATCAGTGACCATATCCTCTGCTCAGCAAGGCAAAGACGTGATCATGAGTTATGTCCCTGCTAATCAAGCGGTCGGTGAAATGGCCCTCTTAGGAGATACCGCTCGAAGCGCGACCGCTACAGCTACGGTAAAGACAGAGACGCTCTCAATTAATCGAGAGTCGTTTGACATTCTCCTGGATACGGCAACAGGTCTGCGAGACAGAATGGAGAAGATTGCTGAAGAGCGAAACCGACAAAACGTTGCAAAGCAGAGCAGAGCAGCAGACAGCAGCGAATTGGTGTCGTTTCTCATGGGCCAGGGTTTGGGAGAGGCAACCGATGTTTTATTAATCGACGAAGAAAAATGTGTTGCTTGCGATTTTTGTGAACAAGCTTGTGCCGCAACCCATGACGGAACGTCAAGACTTAACAGAAAAGCCGGCCCAACCCACGCTCACATACATATCCCGACCTCTTGTAGGCACTGCGAAGATCCGAGCTGCATGAAAGACTGTCCCCCTGACGCTATTCAAAGGGGCGGTGTAGGGGGCGAGGTTTTTATTGGTGATAATTGTATTGGGTGCGGGAATTGCGAGCAAAATTGCCCTTACGGGGTTATTCAGATGGCATACAAATCTGAAGCTCCAGACAGTTATTGGCGGTGGATGTTGTTTGGTCTTGGAGATAAGCCTGGAAAAGCCGATAAGTCGAAATCAGCGAACCCTGATGCGATCAAACAGGCCGTCAAATGTGACATGTGCAAAGACATCGACGGGGGTCCTGCTTGCGTCAGGGCTTGTCCTACCGGTGCAGCCCTGCGGCTGAGTCCTGAAGAATTTGCGGGCTGGTAGATTTATATGATCCATACATCCTTTCTCTCTCACGATCGATTCAAGTTCCTTTGGGTCGCGCTGGCTTTGGGTTTGATTTCAGCGCTGTTTTATCTTTTTCATGATCCCAAAGAGCCGCCAAATGGAGGAACTTGGCTCGGATATAGCTTGGGTACGGTAGGTGCGATTTTGATTCTTTGGCTCACCTATCTTGGGAGAAGGAAGCGGAACTTCCTTAACGGATCGGGAACAGTAAAAGGATGGGTTTCAGCGCATGTTTATCTTGGAGCGGCCCTGCTAATAGTAGGGACACTTCATACAGGTTTTCAATTTGGTTGGAACATCCACACTGTCGCATATGTCCTTATGTGCGTTGTTATTTTTAGCGGATTTTATGGGATCTACGCATATACCGCACTACCCTCGACGAGAAACAATCTAAAAGGAAGCCAGACATTGGAAGAGATTTTTGTTCAGGTAGAGGATCGAGATGCCCAGATATTAAAGTTGGTCGAAGGAGTTAACTCTCAGGTTAGTAGCGCAATTACGAGTGCATTAGACAGAACCGTTATCGGTGGCGGGTTTCGAGAGCAGCTCTTTGGCATTGATAGGTCGTTGGCGATGATTAATGGACGCCTGGTTGGTAATCCAGCACAAGCAGCGATCTTGGAATATTTAATTGAAACTCTGAGTAAGGAAAAGGGAGAAGCCCGAGAGCGGTTAGGCCAGCTAATGAACGCTTTAGCGGAGCGAAAAAAACTGCTTGATATCATCAGGGATGATATCAAGGCTCAGGCAAGAACCAGTGCATGGCTTTTGGTGCACGTGCCAGTAACCTTTGGATTGCTTGCTAGTCTGATCGCTCACGTTATCTCGGTTTTTGTTTACTGGTAGTTTATAAAAAATAGGGGCTGATAAGTTGCAGCTAATAGTTAGGCGTGTAAAGAAAAAAGGAGCCAGTCGAGAAGTAGCTCAAGAGGCTGTTTCCGGCGATCTGATTGGTATTGGTCGCGGTTCAGACCAAGCGATTCAGATAGCCGACAAGCGGATTCCTTTATCTCACTCCCAGCTTAGCTTTAGAAATGGCGATCTTTTTATTCAGACTAATAGCGACAATTCTGTATTAGTGAATAACGAAGCAGTTCGGTCCAGCCGGCTTTCGGTAAACGACCTGGTTGAGTTAGCGGGTTATCAACTAACCGTTTTGGCAGGGGATAACGGGACTGATTTCATTTTAGAGATCAGTCTAGACGCGCAAGAGGTGCAACCTCTTCAGGACAGGTTCAATCTCAAGATTGGCGATCTGAAATTCCCTCAGAGGAAGTTGAGTTGGTTCTTTTTCCTGACAATGCTCTTCGTTGGACTGGGGTCTCCTCTTTTGGGTTATATAGTGGGTTTTGATACTCTTCGCGAATCCCCTTTACCCGACGATGGGATATGGATGTCCGGTGACCTGCATCCTGCTCACGCTTTTACTGGAGAGAACTGTCAGTATTGTCACGAAACTCCTTTCGTTTCGGTAACCGATGAGGCCTGTCTTTCCTGTCATCAGTCTACCAATCATCACTTTGACCAGAGTCTGGTTGGGAACAGCTACATTACAGGTAGCGCATGTCAGGATTGTCATGGGGGGCATGCCGGAGAGGATATAACCAGGGAAGATCAGGAATTATGCGGCACCTGTCATGCGGACATGTATACCGCCGGTTATCAAAAATCCGATTTGGGAGACGCCACCGATTTCTTGGAGAATCATCCTTCCTTCAAAGTTTCTGTGAATGAGTTTAGCAATTCAGATGGTTGGTCAGTGGTGCGTTGGGATCAAGCTTCCAAGGAGCCAGCCGTTGACGGATCAAACCTAATCTTTCCTCATGATGTTCACGTTAATAAAGACGGGATAAACGGCCCGCAAGGGTTAGAGATCTTAGGCTGTAACAGTTGTCACCAGGTTGAACCTGGGGGTGGCAATATGCTTGATGTCAGTATGGAAAAGCATTGTGCGAGCTGTCACGAGTTAGCTTTTGACCCAGCGGCGCCAGATAGATACGTACCACATGGTGAGCCCGAGGAGCTCATAGAGTTGCTAAAGGGCTATTATGCCCTCGAGTATCTGCATGGGGAGGTTGGCGTGGGATCCTCAGCACTTGAGACTGGCGTCGAGCCTCGTACGGTTAGACGACCAGGTTCATTGTCTACCTTGAGTCCTTTGAGTTATGGAGCTGGCCCTGATTTTCAGGGACTGAGTCAGGAAGCAATTGATTATGTTAGCCTGAAGGTCTCGGATGCAGCATCGAATTTGTTTGAGCGCCAGGCCTGCGCAATTTGTCACACTATTACTTTTGACCCGTCTGATAGCGAGGTCCCATGGAATGTTGCGCCTGTGAAACTTACTGATTCTTGGATGCCCAAAGCCGTTTTTAGTCATGATAGTCACGAGAACATGTCGTGTGGCGACTGCCATGAGGCTGAAGCTTCTTCAGTTGCAACGGACGTCCTGATGCCTGAAATTCAATCATGTCAGGTCTGCCACGGCGGCGAGCATGCGAAAAATTTGCTACAGAGTAATTGTTTGGCTTGTCATGAATTTCATTACCCAGATCAGCCAAAGATGCTTGATTCTTTTGTGTTTGGATCAGACACGATTTTGGATCCGATCGCCGATTTTATCCAACGAGCAAGCGCTAAATGATGAAGAGGTTATTTTTCTTTCTCTTTTTTTTGATGGGGCTTAGCGGTTGCGGAGGTGGCGGTGGTGAGTCAATTATCCGTGCTGAAGCAGAGGCCGTTTTTGGCAAGGCCGCTGGGGGCGCCCCAAATGAGAGCTGCAGCCCTGACTGCGCGCTGAGCGCCGCTGACGTGGAGAGGGTCATTGGGCAAGCGGTAGCCGAAGCGGAGCGGATGCAAGTCGGGGCGACGATTTCTGTGTCAGACAGGGTGGGCAATATACTTGGGGTTTATCAGATGGCCTCGGCCAATCCTTTTGTGACGGTGACATCGACAAACGACGTCGGCAATCCTGTAGCCGGCGGACTAGAGGGCCTCAACTTCATACCCTCGACACTTGCTGCGATAGCAAAGTCGATCACTGGCGCCTACTTGTCAACAAGCGGGAACGCATTTACCACAAGAACCGCTAGCCAAATCGTTCAAGAAAACTTTAATCCGGGTGAGGCTGACGTTCCGTCTGGCCCGCTCTTTGGTGTGCAGTTTAGCCAGCTTCCTTGTAGTGATTTTTCGTCTCGATTTTCAGGGACCAATTCTCCTGGCCCTCACCGCTCTCCACTCGGCCTCGCGGCGGATCCCGGTGGAATGCCACTCTATAAAGACGGGATAAATGTTGGTGGTGTGGGAGTGATCTCCGACGGGGTATACGGGCTGGACAAGTTTATTGGTGATTTCGATACCGATACCGATGAAATAATAGCTACCGCGGCAACGGTTGGTTATGCCGCGCCACTCGAAATACGCGCGGATCAAATTACGCTAGTTGGTAAGACGGCCCGATACAGCGATACCTTTGTCTCAGACTTGCTTAGTGTGCCGGAGGATAGAAAAAGCCTTGCTCAGCTTTCTTTAGATGGTGCAGGTTCGCTCGTTTCGGTACCAGGTTATTTTGGGAACGAAGGCGTTAAAGCTGGAACGACTTTTGGTTTAGCGGATTCAGGTATTCGGCCCGCTGACTCTTCGGTTTTTAAAGACGGCGAGGGCGAGAGTCTCGACGCTTTTGTTTTCGTTGATGAGCAGAATCAAAATCGCTACCCCGCCAGAGACGGTTCCGACATGCCCGGAGGAATACAGGATAATCGGCTAAAAAGTGAGGAAGTTCAGATACTGCTGAACGAGGCAATAGGCATCGCGAACAAAAGCAGAGCCCAGATCAGGGTGCCGGTTGGAACGCCCGCCAGAGTCACCGTAACAGTGGTGGACACAAATGGTGAGATTGTTGGCATGGCGAGAACTCGCGATGGCCCGGTTTTTGGTGCCGATGTCTCCATCCAAAAGGCGAGAACTGCCACTTTGTTTTCGGGAACTGGAAGAAGAGACGGCGGCGCACCCGCCGAAATTTTGAGGGCTTTGCCCGATCCAACCTATTTGCAACCTATGCAAGGCGAGATTGCATTATCAAAGCTAGCGGTCTTGGAAGCACCCTCTCCGCGTCTTGTCGATTACATTTCGGCGGTTCAGAACTTTTTAGGGGATCCACTCGCGCTTGAGAGCGATGGACAAATTGTTGCTTTCGCGGATCGTTCCGGCGGTAATCTTTCTCGCCCGAACTACCCTGACGGTCCAAAAGACGGGCCTCCTGGACCACTAAGCAAACCCCCGGGCGAATGGAGCATTTTCAGTGTGGGGCTTCAGCTAGATTTGGTTTACAACTCAATAATTAATCACGTCGCCTTCGTTTTGGGGGCGCAGGTGCCTGAAGTAGGTCAAATTTGCACCGGCAACACGGGCTTTATATCTCAAGGACCTTTTCAGCAATCGAATTTGTTTAAAAATATTGCTAATGGTATTCAAATCTTTCCCGGTAGTGTGCCCATATTCAGAGGAGACACTCTAATCGGAGGGATAGGGGTGTCAGGAGATGGCGTGGATCAGGACGACATGATCTCGTTTCTCGGAGTTCACCAAGCCGGGCTCCGAGTCGGCAATGGGCTGGGGAATGCCCCCCCTGAGCTCCGAGCAGATCAATTAGAAATCCCTGGACAGCAAGTACGCCTTCGCTACGTCAACTGTCCTCAAGTGCCTTTCATAGATAGCGCGGAGACGGAGGTTTGCAATGGCTTGTAGCCGTTTGACCGTATGCCGAACCCTCGCAATTTTGATGCTTCTCGTTTCGGGAAAAAACTTGGCGGAGGTTTTGCCTAAAGTTGAAAAAATGTGTGTCGATGAGGAGCAAAAAATAGCTTCGGTTCGGCGCCGTCCTGGCGTTCCGGTCGAGGAATATAAGCTCCCTGTTTGCTCACCAGAATTACAAGACAGCAAGAGGGTGGTTCCCTATGAGGCCCAAATAAGTCTTGGTCCTCCGATTCCAGATCGATGGCGGATTGTCAGGGCTGTTGGGGTGGAGTCAAATCTGTGGGACCCCTACAACGGGCAGAACGTGCTGAAGGGCGATGTTCCGGCGTGGGGCAAGGACTGGTTCTATAGCATTATCGCAATCTCTGACACGATCATAGAACCTCGAAGGTTCCCGATACCGGTCGGCGTTTCGACGACTGCTAGAGCCGGTAGCCTTGACACGATTGGGCTCGGTGATACCACTATTATGGCTCAGACCTTCATCATTGAGAATGTTGTTTACAAGGGAAACACCACCTTTAAGCCGCCTGATTGGGAATTTCGATTTACCCCAGCTTTCCAGATCAATAAAGTTCACTCCGACGAAGTAATGGTGCTTGATATTGCGCCAAATGATGGCGGCCGAGACGGTAGGAGGAGAAAGGACACTTTCATGGGAGTCCAAGCGCTCTTTATAGATAAGCATCTTAGCAACATAGGGGAAAGGTATGATTTTGATAGCATCAGAGTGGGAATTCAGCCTTTCTCAAGCGATTGGAGAGGTTTTCTGTTCCAAGATAATCAACTGGGTGTTCGGCTATTTGGGACCAGAGACAACAACATATATCAGTACAACCTTGCATGGTTCAGGCGTCTAGAAAAAGATACTAACTCGGGATTGAACGACCTGACACAGGCCCCCCGAAAAGATGATGTTTTTGTCGCGAACCTGTACAAACAGGATTTTCCTGTGAAAGGTTATTTTTCTCAGGCAACGGTCCTTCATAACAGAAACAGAGAAAGTGGAAGACGATTTGAGTTTGATAAAAACGGGTTCATACAACGTCCGTCGTCGCTGCTCGAAGAGCGCTCTGCACGGGATTACGACATCACCTATCTCGGCTATAACGGTGACGGCCACTTTGACCGCCTTAATATAACCACTTCTTGGTATCTTGCTTTAGGAGAGCAGGACAGTTCAAGGCTTCCTGGCGTTGAAGAAGAAGTAATGGCTTGGTTTACCGCCACGGAGCTATCCATTGACTTCGACTGGTTTAGACCTAAATTCTCTTTTTTGTATGCCTCTGGGGACGACGATACCTTTGATTTGAAGGCAAAGGGATTTGATGCAGTGTTTGAGAATCCCCAATTTGCGGGAGCGGACACCAGTTTTTGGATAAGACAAAATGTTCCTTTTATAGGGGGAGGCGGAGTCTCTCTTGCTGGAAGGAATGGGGTTTTGCCCTCTCTTCGACCGAGCAAAGAGCAAGGGCAGTCTAACTTTATCAACCCTGGAATAATTCTAATCGGTTTTGGAGCAGATCTAGATCTGCTGCCAGAATTGAGGCTCTCGGCCAACATAAACCATTTGATGTTCGACGAGGTTGAAACTTTAGAGAGGTTTAGGCAGCAGTCAAATATAGATGAAGAATTAGGGCAAGACATATCGATCTCTCTAATATGGAGGCCATTTATGTCACAGAATATAGTTGCGAGGCTATCCGGAGCCGCCTTGATTCCCGGAGACGGTTTCGACGATTTATTTGGAGAGGAGTCTGCTACTCCCTATTCCGTTCTATTCAATTTAACGCTGACGTATTGATGAGTATGCTTAAAAAAATGCCGGCATTGGTTTTGCTTATCATACTAGGGGCTCCCCCTTCGGTTTTGGGTGCAGATTATTCTCGCTATGTCGAGAGGGTTTACGATGAAATGGTGCCGGCGCCTCGTGTTCAATCTTATGCGGCAGCGATTGAGAAAAGCGCGGGTTGTCAGTCTTGTCACAGTAAAACTGATTCGATGACGATGCATGAAAACCCGGCGGTTATATTGGGTTGCACCGACTGTCACGGCGGAAACGCGAGTGTGTTCGCTTTCGAGGGCGACTCACACAACAAAAATCTAATGGAACGTGCGCACGTTTTGCCGAGCTATCCGGACGATTGGCATTACCCTCATAGCGCAAATCCAAAAGACAGCTACGCTCTACTCAACAAAGAGGCCAAAGAATTCGTAAGATTTGTTAATCCCTCTGATCTCCGAGTAGCGGAGGAAGCATGCGGCGCCTGTCACCTGCCAATAGTTCAGGCAGCGAAGCGGAGTATTATGGCAACAGGGGCTATGCTTTTTGGTGGTGCGACTTATGCCAACGGCATACTTCCTTATAAAAAATATTTGCTCGGCGAGGCCTATACCCCCGATGGCAAGCCCAGTGCTATTGTTGGTCCGCCCTTGGACGATGCAGAGTCCGCATGGAAGAATCATGGGGTAATTGAACAGCTTTACCCTATTCCGGCTTGGGAGACTGTGCCGCCGGGTGACGTTTTTCGGGTCTTTGAGCGGGGTGGTCGGAATATTTCTAATCTGTTTCCTGAAACCGGACTGCCAAATGCCCTGGGTTTGCTGCAGCGAATAGAGGAGCCTGGAAGACCCGACTTCCGCCAATCAAACAGGGGGCCAGGGACTGGCCAAAGAATTTCTGTACCCGTACTCAATGTTCACAAGACCCGTCTTAATGATCCGCTGATGTGGTTTTTAGGAACTAATGACAACCCCGGAGATTTTCGAACATCCGGCTGCGGTGCTTGCCACGTTGTTTATGCAAACGATCGTGATCCGAAACACTCCGGTCCTTACGCAAAATTTGGCCACACAGGAAAAACTCAGACCCTAGATCCAACGATCAGCAAGATTGAGGAAGGGCATCCCCTGGAGCATAAATTCACTAGAGCTATTCCGACGGCAAGTTGTATGTCATGCCATATGCATCAACCCAATATGTTTGTGAACACTTATTTGGGTTACACCATGTGGGACTATGAATCTGATGCCGAGTCAATGTTCCCTAAAAAGCAAAAGTACCCCTCATCAGAAGAAATTCGAAAATCCAACAAGACTAACCCGGAGGCTGCAGCCGCACTTGGGTTATGGTCCGATCAGGATTTCTTGAGAGACGTATCAGATCTCAACCCAACTCTGAAAAATACCCAGTTTGCCGACTACCACGGTCACGGCTGGAATTTCAGAGCGGTTTTCAAGAAGGATCGTAAAGGAAATTTATTAGACAAAGATGGTGCCATTGTAGAACCAGATGATCCTGAGAAATTTGATAAAGCGGTTCATATGTCCAGTATTCATGCCGATGTTGGAATGCACTGCGTTGACTGTCACTTCTCCCAAGACAGTCACGGTAATGGGCACATTTACGGTGAGGTTGCTGCTGCCGTGGAGATCGATTGTGTAGATTGTCATGGAACAGCTGAAAAGTATCCGACTCTCAGAACCTCCGGCCCCGCTGCACCCCCGGGGGGTACCGATTTGTCGTTGCTCAGAAATCCAGATGGTGAAAAACGATTCGAGTGGCGAGATGGGAAACTGTTTCAGCGGAGCCTTTTGTGGCCCGAGAGAGAGTGGGAAATGAGTCTCGTTAAGGATAGCGTCAATGAGAACCATGCTGGGTATAACAAAAAGGCTGCCCGCGCGAAGATGATGTCTAAAGATTCAGAAACTCAGGCTTGGGGTAGCCAAGTTACCGGTGATCAAAGGGCTCATGACTACGACACCATCGAGTGTTATACCTGTCATCAATCTTGGACAACCAGTTGTGGTGGGTGTCACCTTCCTATAGAGGCTAATTGGAAGACAAAGAGAAATCATTATGAGGGTGGAATAACCAGGAATTATGCGACATACAATCCTCAGGTTGTTCGGGATCAGATTTTTATGTTGGGCAGAAGAAACGAACTTAATGGTGGACGTATAGCGCCTCTGAGGTCGACATCGGCTCTAATACTTTCATCGACTAACTCAAATCGAGAAAAAATCTATGTCCAGCAACCACCGATTTCAGCGAGCGGGTACAGTTCGCAGGTTATAAACCCCCACTTTGCGCATACTGTTCGAAAGACGGAAACAAGGGTTTGCTCTGATTGTCACCTGTCTAAAGATTCAGACAACAATGCGATCATGGCGCAAACGCTTGGGTACGGTACAGATTTCATCGACTTCGTCGGCTATCACGCTTGGGTTGGCACTGATCAGTCTGTCGAGGCGGTTCAGGTGACTGAGTGGTCCGAGCCCCAGACCGTCATTGGCAGCCACTTGCACCGCATTGTTTACCCAGACTTTTATGAGAAGCACCAACAAAAATCTAAACAATTGGAGACAGGCCACAGGCACCGATCCGGGAAAGTCAGTTGTTTGCAGCTTCGTGGGGAATATTTGTTCGCCGCTGCTGGGGAGAAGGGAATGGTTGTTTATGATGTGGCTGGCATCGCTAACAAAGGAATCAGTCAGCGAATTATCACCGCTCCGTCGTCTAAGAGGGGGCACAACACAACTATCGATAGTGAGAATGCGACGTGCCTTTCTCTCATTACCACTCAGCCAATAGCGCCCGAGCGGAATAAGGGTGAATTGATGAGGGTGATCAACGAAGAGAAGCCCTTTCATCCGATTTACAATTACGCGGTAATTACCGATTCGGTCGAAGGAATAATTCTTACCGACGTAGGAACCTTGGCTGACGGGGAGCCCAGAAACAACTTCTTGACGCGAGCGCTGACTTGGAATGAGGGTGGCGTTTTAAATGGTGCGAGGGACATTGCCGTGGGCGGGCGATACGCTTATATAATTGCTGACGCAGGCTTGGTTGTCTTAAATTTGGACGACCCCTTAAATCCAGAGCTTTTGGCAACAGTACCACTTGTCTCTGGTCGATCGGTGGTTCAACAATTCAGGTATCTGTTTGTAACGGATTCGGAGGGTCTGAAGACAATTGATGTTACTAATCCCGAAAAGCCTCAGTTAGTTCTAGATTCGAAACTTGCTCTAACAGATGCTAACAAAGTTTTTCTCGCGAGGACCTATGCTTACGTCGCCGCCGGGTCGGAGGGCCTGATAATCGCAGATATTGAAGACCCAGAGGATATAAGGCTTTACAAGCAATTCAACGCTGGCATCGTTGATGCTCAGGATGTTGTGGTCGCGAGCACTAACGCGAGTCTTTATGCT
>Ga0163111_10002410_pt1 | contig 11846 bp, 9 predicted proteins | sample CRUFie1St18metaG_FD_109645 | JGI IMG/M metagenome (GOLD analysis project Ga0163111, IMG submission 109645) | Marine microbial communities from the Costa Rica Dome - CRUD Field 142mm St18 metaG | ecosystem: Environmental > Aquatic > Marine > Oceanic > Photic zone | place: Costa Rica: the Eastern... | reverse complement strand
TCAGGAATCGAACCCACTTTAGATAGAGATAATGACAAACATACTGTCATTGCATTAAGAGAAATAGCAGAGGAAAAAATTAAAGTTACAGACTTAACTGATGATGCAGTTTACAAATTAAGAAAACATGTTGAACAGATTGATGAGGGATCAGAAGATGATGAAGATGTAGGCGATGACTTTGAGAGCTTATATAAAGGTGAAATTTCCAAAAGTGGAACACCAATATTACCATCTAAGAGAGCAAGAAAAACTCCTGAAAAAATTGAAGTATCAAAAGAAGATCTTGCTGAATTGTCTGAAACTGCAAAACCTGATTTAGGCGATACACCAGATGAAGATGGTATGACTGAGCAGGATGATGTGTCTTTAGAAGAAGTTACAAATCAAGAAAATCAAGAAGCAGAAGCTGATGTTGAAGATACAGAATCTTCAAATTCATAATAAATTAATATAAAGTAGATTCATGAAAAGGAAAGTATCAATTGCTCCTATGATGGATTGTACAGATCGTCATGAACGCTTTTTTTTAAGACTAATCTCAAAAAATGTATTTCTGTATACTGAGATGATTGTTGATGAAGCAATCAGTCGAGGTAATAAAAAAAAGTTATTAGAATTTAACATAAATGAAAAACCTGTAGCTTTACAATTAGGCGGTTCTTCACCAAAACTATTATCTGAAGCATCAAAAATTGGAGAAGACTTTGGTTATGATGAAATAAATTTAAATTTAGGGTGTCCAAGTAAAAAAGTAGAGAAAAATAAATTTGGAGCTTGCTTAATGAAAGAACCAAATTTAGTTGCTGATTGTTTGAGCGAAATGCAGTCAAAAACTAAGTTACCAGTAACAATAAAAACTAGAATTGGATATGACAATGTTGAGGATTATGAAAGTTTATATAATTTTATTTCTATTCTTAAATCAACTGGGGTTAAAACATTTATTATACATGCTAGAAAAGCAATGTTGGGAAAGTTTACACCTAAACAAAATTTAAATATTCCACCTTTAAAATATGAATATGTTTATAAATTAAAAAAAGATTTTCCTAATGAGAATATAATTATTAATGGTGGAATAACATCAGTAGAAGATATTAAACCACATCTTAAAAAAACTGATGGTGTTATGATTGGAAGAGCTGCATATCACACACCTTATTTACTGGCAGAAATTGAAAAAGAAATTTTTAATAACAATGATGTACCAAGTAGACAAGATGTAATTGAACAATTAATTCCTTATATTAAAAGTGAATTAAACAAAGGAACTAGATTAAATCAAATAATGAGACATACAATAGGCCTATTTCATGGACAAACTGGAGCAAGTTACTGGAAAAGATATTTGAGTGAAAATATGTGTGTTCGAGATGCAGATGTAAAAAAAATAGATCACATAATGGATAAAATTAAGTTCAATAATGTTGATACAAGTGTAGGGCAGTCTGCTTAATTCAATAATTCTCAACGAATATAGTTATTTTATTTTATTAATGGCACTTACTGCTGTGCCAGTTGGTTTTGTTGCAGGATTATTTGGCATTGGCGGAGGTTTAATAACTGTTCCTTTCCTCTATTATATATTTGGTTCCCTAGGTATTGATCAACAATATTTAATGCATTTAGCCGTAGGAACTTCATTTGCAATAATTATTCCAACATCAACAGTATCTGTTTTAACTCATCATAAATTTAAAGCAGTAGATTTTGATATTGTTAAAAGTTATGGGATATTTGTAATAATAGGAGTTGTTATTGGAACTATGTTTGCTGCATCAATGAAAACAAAATCTCTAGTTTTGTTTTTTTCAATAGTTATATTTTTTTTAGGTATTTATTTATTGTTACTCAAAGAGAAAGAAAAAAATGTTTTAATAAAAATAAAGTTACATTTAAAAATAATATTAGGTTTTTTGGTTGGATTTATTTCTGCACCAATGGGTATAGGAGGGGCAATAATGAATGTTCCTGTTTTAAAATTTTTTGGTTACTCTATCAATAAAGCTATCGGAAGTGCAGCTGCTATTGGATTTTTAATTGCTTTGTTTGGTGCAATTGGTTTTTTGATAACTGGTTATTATCTGAAAACAAATTTACCTCTGAGTTTTGGATTTATTAATATTCCAGCTTTCTTGATATTTATTCCAATAACAACATTTATGGCTAGAATAGGTGCAAGAACAGTTCACAGAATAGATAAGAATAAGATTAGTAAATTTTTTGGATTATTTTTATTGTTAATTGCAACAAAGTTTTTGCTAGAATATTTAAAAATTTAAATGAATGAGAGTGGGGTGGTTTCAGTCTCCCTCTACCACCCTAAGTTAAAACTACATGATTCTCCAAAATTTATATAACTCGTAATAATTGAAAATAGATTATCTGTGGAAAAGAAAAATTTTCTTTCTATTTTCTTGGTCTTGTAAATAAAGGTTTTTTACGGATGCATAAAAATCCTCAGTTTTTGACTCTAAGTCAAAATTTTCAATTTTTTTTGCAACTTTCTTTACTTCATTTCTAGTTTTAATAGAGGCATCTTTAATTTTCCTTACAATTTGATTTGTTCCATAAGATACTGATGCTTGACTGACACTTCCGGTTGTAACACCAGTAAGAGCAGGACCCAATAATGCACTACCTGGATGTGTACAGTTCGTTAAAAATAATAATAGAAAAAAAATTAAAGAATTTTTAAACATAAAATATTATTTGCTAATACATGATTCTTTGATAATTCAATTTTTTTATTTAAATAAATTACACGTGAAAATTGAATCTTTATTTTTTATCAAATAAATCTTAATTATTTGGATTATTCATTTTTTAAAACTCATTTAGGACACATCTAACATTTTTTAAACATTATAAACTTGTAAACTTTTTGTATGAGTCCTAAGCGTCTAGATAAAAAGATAAAGATAGACCTCAAAAAAATTAAATCTTTAGTTCCAAAAAATCTAGATTTAAAAAAACTTAAACTTAATCCTTCGAACGTTATTGAAAATACCAAAGGTAAAATAAGTAATTTTTATGAGAATTTAAAAAAAGAAAGAGAAAAAGAAAAGATTAGATTAGAAAGAAAAAGAAAACTAGATGAAAAAAAAGAAGCTCAAAAAGAAAAAAAACAAGCTCAAAGAGATAGATTAAATAAGATTAAAGAAGAAAAAAAACAAATTATTATTCAAAAAAAATTAATCATCGATAACGAAAAACAAGTTAGAAAAAATGAGGAAAAAAGAAAAAAAATTGAGGCCAAAAGAATAAAAATTGAACAACAGAAAATTAAAGATGAAGAGACTAGAAAATTAAGAGAAGACGCTCAACGACTTAAGGAGGAAGAATTAAGATTAAAAATACTTGAAAGACAAAGAATTAGAGAAGAAAAAATAAAAGCTAAGGAAGATGCTATAAAAGCTAAAGAAGTAGAAAAACAAAGAATTAGAGAAGAAAAGGAAAGAGAAAGACAAGAGCAACAAAGGTTAAAAGAAATTGAAAGACAGAAAAGACTTGATGAGGAGCAAAAAATTAGAGAAGCGGCTAGAAAGTTAAAATATGAAGAGGAAAAATTAAGAGAAACTGAAAATAGATTAAGACAGTTAGAAATAGACAGACAACAAGAAATCGAAAGACAATTACTCAAAGAACAAGCGGCTCAAAGAGCCAAAGAGGAAGAATTAAGACTAAAAGAGGAAAAAATTAAGTCAGCAGAACAAGAACGAATATCTAAAGAAAAAGAACAAAGAGAAAGAGCTGAAGAACTTAGAAAAGAAGAGGAAAGACAAAAAAGAATAGAAGAGGAAAAAGAATTAGCTTTAAAGCAAAAAATTGAGGAAGAGGAAAGAATTAAAGAAGAAAATCGAAGAATAAAAGAATGGGAAGATAAATTTGATCAAGAACAGCAAAAAAAAGAAGAAGCTCTAATTAAAAAATTTTATAGTGATCAACAATCTATTGAAAATCAACATCCTAACGAAAATGAAAAAGTAGATAATAATGACGACAATCAAAACAAATAACTAAATTTTTTGATCGTATTCACCAATTTTACCTGTGCTTTGAAGAATTTGATCGATAAATCTAAATATTTTAATTTTTCTTTCCTCTGATGTAGGACTTTCAGTTACAATTACTAATGATGGTTTATTTGATGATGCTCTAATTAAACCCCAGGATCCATCTACAAAAGTAAACCTTATTCCATTAACAGTTAATACCTCTTGAATTTCTTGACTGTCTATTTTTATTTTATCTTTTTTTATTTTTTCAATTTTTTTAATAACATCTTCAACTACCTTATATTTTTCTTCATCTTTACAATAAGGAGCCATTGTTGGTGATTGGTATGTTTTAGGTAAATCATTAATTATTTCACTAATTTTTTTATTTTGATTATTTAATAAATGACAAATCTGTATGGCAGAATTTATTCCATCATCATATCCGTGACCTAAAGGTTGATTAAAAAAGAAATGACCACTTTTTTCAAACCCAGCTAAAGCTTGTTCATTATGAACTTTTCTTTTAATATGAGAATGTCCTGTTTTCCAATAAATTGTTTCACATTTGTTTTCATTAAGTATTTTGTCATTTCTAAAAAGGCCTGTAGACTTAACATCTACAATAAATTTTGAATTTTTATGTGATAAGGATAAATTTCTAGCTATTATCAATCCAATCTTATCGGAAAATACTTCATTTCCTTTATTATCAATTACACCTACACGGTCACCGTCTCCATCGAATCCAAAACCAATATCAGCTTTATTTTCTTTAACTGATTTGGCTATTTCATGAAGCATTTTTAAATCTTCGGGATTTGGATTATATTTAGGAAACGTCCAATCTAAATTACAATCAAGTTCAATTACTTCACATCCAATACCCCTTAAAACATCAGGTGCAAATATTCCCGCTGTCCCATTGCCACAAGCTACTACGGCTTTAATTTTTTTATTAATCTTATTTTTATTTATTAAATCTTTCTTATAGATTTCTTTAAAATTTTTTACTTCCTTTTCGTCTCCATTTCCTTTTATAAAATCTTTCTTTAAAGTAATATCTTTTAGTTCTTTCATTTCTTCAGGCGCATGTGTTAAGCCTTTTTTTATACCCATCTTAACTCCGGTCCACCCATTCTCATTATGACTAGCTGTTACCATTGCAACTGCATCAGCATCAAGATTGAATTGAGCAAAATAAACCATAGGTGATAAAGACAGGCCTATATCCTCAATGTAACAACCAGTTGAACTCAAACCTTTTTTTAAAGCTTTTTTTATTTCTTCACTGTATGATCTATAATCATGTCCTACTATTACTCTTGGATTTTCTTTTTTTGTATTTCTGATTATTTGTGTGCCTAAACCTTTTCCTAGATTTGTGATTCCCTCTGAATTGATATCTTTTTGGTAAATCCATCGTGCGTCATATTCCCTGAAACCATATGGATCTATTTTTAATGATTGATTCATGCTGTTAATTACTTACCTTTTTTTCAATTTTATAGTTGAATTATTTTCACACTGTTCTATAAATGTTCTATTGATTTGTTGTTTATATAGTATATTAACTATAAGCGCATACAACATATAGTTGTTTTCGTTAAAATAACAAAATATAATACATTAAATATGAACAAGATACTATCACAAGCCCTAAAGAAAGCTGTCTCTGAATATAGCCCTGAAGTCAAAGAGGTACCTAAAGGAAATAGACCTGATCTTTTTTCTTTAAGTAATGACACTGAGCTATTTCAGAACGATAAAGGCATAATCATTAAGATTGATCGATCTCGTGATACAAATTTAACTGACTTTGGAAAAGCAACTTTGAAAGACAGGTATCTTGGTCATAATGAATCTTTTCAAGATTTATTTGCTCGTGTTGCAAGCTCTTATGCTGACGATAACTTACATGCACAAAGAATATACAATTATATTAGTAATCTTTGGTTTATGCCAGCAACACCAGTTTTATCAAATGGTGGCACTAAAAGAGGACTGCCAATATCATGTTTTTTAAATGAGGCATCAGATAGCCTTGGTGGTATTCTTGATCTTTGGAGTGAGAATGTATGGTTAGCTGCAAAAGGTGGTGGTATAGGAAGTTACTGGGGCAACCTTAGATCTATTGGAGAAAAAATTGGTAAAGTTGGAAAGACTTCTGGAATCATTCCATTCATTAAAGTTATGGACTCATTAACAATGGCAATCAGTCAAGGATCTTTAAGAAGAGGTTCAGCTGCATGTTATCTTCCTATTGATCACCCAGAAATAGAGGAATTTATAGAAATGAGAAGACCCACAGGTGGAGATCCAAATAGAAAAGCTTTAAACTTACATCATGGTGTTTTAGTTTCTGATGCATTTATGCGTGCAGTTGAAAACGATGAACAATGGGCATTAAAAAGTCCCGCAGATGGCACAGTTCAACAAACTATATCTGCTAGAAATTTGTGGATTAGATTATTAACTGCTAGAATTGAAACTGGAGAACCTTACATAATTTATATAGATACAGTTAATAGATTAATTCCCCAACATCACAAACTTGCTAATTTAACAGTTAAAACATCCAACTTATGTAGTGAAATAACTTTACCTACAGGAATAGATAAAGATGGAAGAGACAGAACAGCAGTTTGTTGTTTGTCTTCATTAAATTTAGAGAAGTATGATGAATGGAAAGATGATCCGGATATGATTGGAGATGTTATGAGATTTTTAGATAATGTTTTATCTGATTTCATTAATAAAGCTCCAGATCAATTTAAAGATGCAAAATATTCAGCAGAAAGAGAAAGAAGTGTTGGATTAGGTGTAATGGGCTTTCATTCGTTTTTACAAAAAAATAGAATTCCACTTGAGTCAGTTATGGCTAAATCCTGGAATAAAAAAATATTTAAACAAATTGATGAAAAAGTTAATCAGGCTTCAAAAGATCTTGCTGAAGAAAGAGGGGCCTGTCCTGATGCTGAAGAATATGGTTTTAAAGAAAGATTTTCTAACAAGACTGCAATAGCCCCAACAGCATCTATTTCAATTATTTGTGGAGGAGCTTCACCTGGTGTTGAACCAATAGCAGCTAATAGTTATACTCATAAAACTTTGTCAGGATCTTTTAACGTTAGAAATAGATATTTAGAAGAGATATTAGATGGCCATGGTAAAAACGATGATGAAACTTGGTCAACAATTACAACTAATCAAGGTTCTGTTTCACATTTAGATTTTTTAACAGATTTAGAAAAAGATGTTTTCAAAACTGCTTTTGAATTGAATCAAAAATGGATTATTGAATTAAGTGGAGATCGAACACCCTTTATTTCCCAAGCTCAGTCAGTTAATTTATTTTTACCAGCAGATGTTCATAAAAGAGAATTACATAGAATTCATTTTGATGCATGGAAAAAAGGCCTTAAAAGCCTTTATTATTGTAGATCAAAATCAATTCAAAGAGCTGAAAATATTAATGATGCTAAGTCAACAGATATTACAGCTAATGTATATAAATCTAAAAATCAACAATCAAACGAACAACAAGAGTATGAGGAATGTCTATCATGTCAGTAGCAAAAAAAGTTAAAGTTGAGAAAGAAAATATAATTCAACCAAAAAAAATGGGATTATTAGTTGAGAATCCAGTTTATAAGCCATTTAGATACCCATGGTGTTATGATGCCTGGTTAACTCAGCAAAGAATTCATTGGCTACCAGAAGAAGTGCCTCTAGGTGATGATGTTAGAGATTGGCAAAAAAATCTGTCTCAATCAGAAAAAAATTTATTAACTCAAATATTTAGATTTTTTACCCAAGCTGATGTTGAAGTTAGCAATTGTTATTTAAGACATTACACAACTGTTTTTAAACCTACCGAAGTTTTGATGATGATGACAGCTTTCGCTTCAATGGAGACAGTTCATATAGCTGCTTACTCTCATCTATTAGATACAATTGGAATGCCTGAGTCAGAGTATTCAGCTTTCATGAAGTATAAAGAAATGAAAGATAAATATGATTACATGCAAGATTTTAATGTCAATTCAAAAGAAGATATTGCAAAAACAGTTGCAGTGTTTAGTGCTTTCACTGAAGGACTTCAATTATTTGCAAGTTTTGCAATCTTATTGAACTTTCCTAGACACAATAAGATGAAAGGCATGGGCCAAATAGTTACTTGGTCAGTAAGAGACGAGACTCTTCATTGCAATTCGATGATAAGAATTTTTAAAGAGTTTATAAAAGAAAACCCGGAAATTTGGAATCCTAAATTAAAAAAAGAGCTTTATGAGGCTTGTAGAACTATTATTGAACATGAAGATGCTTTTATAGACCTTGCTTTTGAAATGGGTCCTATGGAAGGTTTAACTGCAAAAGAAGTTAAAGATTATATAAGATTTATTGCAAACAGAAGACTAGACCAACTTGGTCTAGAGCCAATCTATGATGTTCAAAAAAATCCTCTTGGTTGGCTTGATACAATGCTGAATGCCGTTGAACATATGAACTTCTTTGAAGGTCGTGCAACAGAGTATTCTAAAGCATCAACACAAGGAACATGGGTAGAGGCTTTTAGTTAATAGCTATCTATAATTCAACTGAACAACTTTACGATGCTTGTTACCTTTGTAGCTAGCAAGTGGTCTTATTAATTTATTTGCAGCATGCTGCTCCATTATGTGAGCTGACCAACCAGTTATTCTTGAGATAACGAATATTGGCGTAAAAAAATCAGTATCAAAACCCATTAAGTGATATGTTGGACCAGTAGGGTAGTCCACGTTTGGATAAATATTTTTTCTATCAATCATTACTTTTTCAACAATGTCGTATATTTTTTCGAATTTTTTATCTTTTTTAATTTTAGCAACTTTTGCAAAGTATTTTCTCATAGTGGGAACTCTTGAGTCTCCAGATTTATAAACCCTATGACCAAATCCCATCACAACATCTTTATTATCTAAGGCTGTGTTAATCCACTTAAGTGCATTTTCTGGTTTTTTAATTTTATTCATCATATGCATCACTTCTTCATTAGCCCCTCCATGCAATGGACCTTTTAAACTAGCTATAGCGCCAGTGATAGCACCATGAATATCTGATAAACTACTTGTTATAGTCCTTGCGGTAAAAGTAGATACATTAAAACTATGTTCTGCATATAAAATTAAAGATACATCAAACGCTTTGACAATTTCTTTCTGAGGCACTTTTCCAAAACACATATAGAAAAAATTTTCAGCAATGTTTAAATTTTTTTTTGGTTTAATTATTTTTTTTCCCTTTCTCAATCTATAAAAAGCAGCTAAGGCAGTTGGTGTTTTGGCTAGAATTCTTATAGCCTTACGCATATTTGCATCTAGTGAAGAGTCAGTTGTTTCTTTGTCTTCAAGACCCATTATGCTTACAGCTGTTCTTGCAACATCCATTGGATGAGATTTTTTAGGCATTTTTTTTAAAATGAAATAAAGATCTTTTGATAACTCTCTATTATTCCTCTCTTCTTTTTCAAATTTTCTAAGTTCAATAGTATTTGGAAGATCCTTGTTCAAAATTAAATAGGCAACCTCCTCAAATTTACAATATTCACATAAATCTTGGGCTGCATATCCTCTATAAGTAAGAGAATTAATTTCAGGCATAACTTTAGAAACTTCTGTTTCATCAACCACTATTCCTAATAAACCTTTTTTGATTTCTTCACTCATTATTCATGACCCTCGGTACTAAAGTTATATATTTTTTCGTCTAAACTATTATATTTTTCATAATCAACAAGCTCATATAATCGTTTCCGAGTTTGCATCTTATCAATAATATTATTTTGATGTCCATTAGCATAAATGTCTCTTAGTCCATCCTCAACATTTTTCATTGCTAACCTTTGAGTTGTAACAGGATAAATAACAATATTGTAACCAAAATTTTCTAACTCTTTGTAGTTAAATAATTTTGATTTTCCAAATTCTGTCATATTAGCAAGTAAATAGCAGGATAGATTTTTTCTCACTTTTTCGAAGTCTTTCTCATCTTGTAAAGCCTCAGGAAAAATTACTTCAGCTCCTGCATCAATATAAGCTTTACATCTTTCTATCATCTTATCAATTCCTTCCACACTTTTTGCATCAGATCTTGCAATAATTTTAAAGTTATCATCTTTCTTTGCTGCTACACATTCTTTAATCTTCTTGACCATCATATCAGTTGTAATCAATTCTTTATTGTCTAAATGTCCACATCTTTTTCTCTCAATTTGATCCTCAAGGTGAACTGCAGTAATTCCAAAATCTTCAAAAGTTTCGATAGTTTCCTTGCAAGATTTAAAACCTGTATCAATATCAACTATTGTAGGAAGATTTGTTACTCTTGAGATCAAATAAGATCTAGTGCTTACATCTTGAAGAGTAGTTAGGCCAATATCAGGAAATCCAAGGTCATTTGCCATCACTCCACCCGAAACATAAACAGCATCATATCCAATTTCTTCAATTAATTTTGCTGTAAGAGGATTATAAGCTCCAGGCACTCTTAATATCTTATTAGATTTTAATTTATCGTTAAAATCTATTCTTTTTTGACTCACTTCTTTTTCAACAAAGTGCATTAAAAAATACCTTTCTTTAAATTTTTCTTAAGTTTACTTTTCTTGATTTCAACATTTAAACCATCTAATTGACCTGATTTTAATTTTTTTAGATTTTGAACTGTTCTTAAGAATCTATCACTTTCTTTTTTATCTAAAATATTTTCAGTTAAGGTCAAAAATTTATTTATATAATTTTGTCTTTTAAAAGGTCTTAATCCATAAGGATGGGCATCTGCTCTATCTTGTTGCTCTATAATTTTTCTTCCATTCTTAAGCGTTATAATGACTTTAGCACCAAATGATTTTTTCTTAGGATTAGGATCATGGTATTTTTTAGTCCACATTTTATCTTCATGAGTTTTAATTGATTTCCAAATCTTAATAGTGCTTTTCTTTTTTGCTCTTGCTTTTGTATAAGATTTTATATGATGCCAAGTACCATCTTCTAAAGCTACTGCAAATATATACATAATTGAATGATCTAAAGTTTCTCTACTTGCATTTGGATCCATCTTTTGAGGGTCATTTGCACCTGTGCCAATTACATAATGAGTGTGATGACTTGTGTATATATCAATTTTTTTTATTTGATTTAAATTTACAATTTTTTGTTTGAGTTTTTTTGCTAAATCAATAAGTGCTTGTGATTGGTATTCAGCCGAGTACTCTTTAGTATAAGTTTCTAATATAGCTTTTTTAGATTCATTTTTTTTGGGTAGAGGCACTCTGTATAAAGCTTTTTTTCCGTCAAGGATTCTTGCAATTACACTATCTTCACCTTCATAAATTGGACTTGGGGCACCTTCACCACGCATTACTCTATCTACAGCCTCTATAGCAAGTTTTCCTGCATGAGCTGGAGCATAAGCTTTCCAACTAGAAATTTCACCTTTTCTTGATTGTCTTGTAGATACAGTTGTGTGTAATGCTTGTTGTACTGCTTGATAAATTGTTTCAGTACTTAATCTTAACATTGCACCAAGACCTGCAGCTACACTTGGTCCTAAATGAGCTATGTGATCTACTTTATGTTTATGTAAACAAATACCTTTTACCAAATTAACTTGAACCTCATAAGCAGTAATAATTCCTCTTAACAGATCTAATCCACTTTTCTTATTTTGTTGAGCAACACTTATTAGCGGAGGAATATTGTCACCAGGGTGGCTATAATCTGCTGCTAAAAATGTATCATGAAAATCAAGTTCTCTTACAGCTGTTCCGTTAGACCAAGCAGCCCATTCACAATCAAATTT
>Ga0163111_10002409_pt1 | contig 11848 bp, 5 predicted proteins | sample CRUFie1St18metaG_FD_109645 | JGI IMG/M metagenome (GOLD analysis project Ga0163111, IMG submission 109645) | Marine microbial communities from the Costa Rica Dome - CRUD Field 142mm St18 metaG | ecosystem: Environmental > Aquatic > Marine > Oceanic > Photic zone | place: Costa Rica: the Eastern... | reverse complement strand
TGCCGGTGGACTGCCACCCACCTGCAGCCACTCCTCCTCAGAGCCCGCCGCGGAAGCCACGGCGATACTAGCCGCGGTGGCGCCGACCAAGCCGGGTGGCGGCGGCGGCGCCGACCGCGGCGCACCCACCAGCAGGCCCGGAGGTAGACCCGGCGGCATCGCGGCCGCGCTGCGCGCTGCTGCCGGTGCGACCGCCGGCGGCGGCGCAGCTGCGGCGGCGGCGGCGGCGGCGGCGGCGGCGGCTTGCGCCGCATCGGTGCGACCAGCCTCGTAGGCAGCAGCGACAGCCGCGGCCATCTCAGCTCGGGCCTCTGCCACCGCCGCCGCCGCCGCCGCCGCCGCTGCCGCCGCGATATCCACCGCTGGCGCCGCCGCCGCCGCCGCTGCCACGGCCGCCTCGGCTGGCGCGGCCGCCGCTGCCACCACGGCCGCCTCGGCCGGCGCGGCTGCCTCGGTCACCACCACAGCCTGCAGCTCCGCCGCCGTCGCCGTCGCCCCGGCGGAAGCCTCCGTCGCTCTCGCTTTGGCCGCCGCCGCCGCCCGCGATGCCGCCTCCTCCGCCGCCGCCACCTCCGCCGCAGGCCGCGTGTCCTGTTCAGCCCGTGCCGCCTTCTTGCCGCCTCCATTAGCACCTGCTCCCCGATTGCCTCCGCTGCCTGCGGCCTCCTTCAGCCGCTTCTTCTTCTCTTCCTTGCGCTGCTCGGCCAGCCGGCGCACCGTCTGCTCCGCGTGCACGAGGGCGTCGGTGTCCTCCGCAGCCGCGCCGTACGTCACGATCGCCGCCTTGAGCGCGGTGAGGTCGCCGCCCGCCATCGCCTCTTCGAGCGCCGCCACCGCCTCCGCCTCGCTCGTGGGCGCGGCCGCCGGCGTCGCAGCCGCCGCGGCCGCCTTCTCGGCCTGCTTGCGCGCCTGCTTGGCGAGCTGCGTCAGCTCCTTGACCTTGGCCTGTGCCCGCCATAGCGCATCCGTGCCTGCGCCGTTGTCCTTGTGCTGCTGGATGGCGGTCGTTATGACGGCGAGGTCTGCGGGCGGCGACGCAGCGTGGTCAGGCCGCCGCAGCAGTGGGCGTCAGTGGGTCCAGTGCCTATGCACGCTTGTTTGACGTCGGCAGCTCAGGTTCGAGGGCTCACCCCTAGAGTCCATCGCGTGCTCGAGTGCCTCCTTGGCAATGGCTCGCATTGCCGCTTGCTGTGCCGCCACAGGGTCGGCCGGCGCTGTCTGCTTGGGGTTCTTGTCCTTCGACTGCACAGGAGCTCGGGATATTTGAGACACGTTGCCGTTCCCAGCCTTGCGTCCCGCAGCGTTGGCCCAGGTGCTCCCGTTGCCCGCCTGCACGGTGCTCGGTTTGGTCGGGACAGCCTTCTTGCTGGCAACCGTTGACCAGTCGGCCATGTGGAAGCGTGCTCTCCGCGGGATGGGACACCACTAGCACAACAGGAGTCCAGAGCACAACGCGGGATGGGACGCGAACGCGAAGAGTGCGAAGAGTCCGGACTGAGGGGGAGTCAATCTGCGGACGAGTAGGTTTAAGAGTAAGTAAAGTTACTTACTACCGCTCACTTGTTGCTTGACACATCACACACACGATCACGCGCCGATGCCGCCGCCGTCGTCATCCGAGATCATCCTCGCCCGCGCCGAAGCGCGCTGCCACGGCCAGTGCTCGGGCTCGGGGAGCGTCGTCCTGCTGAGCTGCCGCTCGATGGAGGCGTAGCTCGCTTGGCTCCCGCGCATAGCGCGCACGTCGCGCGGCGCGTCGGCACCCAAGCCGATCGTCTCGCCGAGGGCACGCACCTGCGCCTCGACGTTCTCGTCGCGCACCGCGGAGACGGAAGTGAGGCCAGAGGACGCGTCGCGCACCGGCGCCTCCGTCGCCATCGCTTCCACCGCGGTCGCGGGCCGCTGCGCGGCGCTCGGTTGCGCGGGGTACAGCCAGTGCATGTGCGAGCGGCAGAGGAAAGCGAGCAGCAGCGCGCGCGCTCTGGGGGCGGCGGCGACGACGGAGAGCGTGCCGATGAGCCACTTGGTCAGCTGGTATTGCCGGCGCGCGACGACCGAGGCGCCTCCGAAGGGCAGCCGCGCGGGAAAGTGCGGCAAGGGTGCGGCCGCCGCGCGCCCACCGTGCGCGGAGGCGGCGAGCACGGCGCCGAGGCGTTTGTTCAGGTCGCGCCACTCCGAGAACCGGTGGACCACCTCCCAGCAGCAGCCGTTCCGCACGACGGTGATGACGTAGCCCGTGACGCTCCGCCCGCCGCAACGGAGCTCGACGCTGCCGCTCACCCCCGCGTGAAGCTGCGCGCACTCGCGGTACCGCCGCCGCTGCAGGAACCCGCGCAACTGCGCCTGCAGCACGCCGGCAGCCACGTCCTCGGGTTCCAGGCGCCGTCGCCCGGCAATCAGCTTCTGGATGGCCGCGATCAGATTCGGCGCGTTTGGCGACTCGCGCAGGCGGGTGCTCGCAGCCGAGTGCGCCGAGTCGCCACCGCTCGAAGTGCTCAGCTCACGACTGTGCCGGTGCGCCAGCGGCAGCGCGCCCGGGCGCTGCAGGCGCAAGGTGGCGTCGAGCCGCGCCTGCGTCTCCTTGAGCTCGCGCCTCGCCGCGGCAAGAGCGTCCTCGGTCTCTCGGAGTTTGCCACGGAGTTCGTGCTCGTGGGACATGAGGGCACGGCGTCGCCGCGCCTTCTCAGGCGTCCTGGTTAGCTTCGTTACTTTGTGGGAGTAAAAACGCGGACGTTTAGTTCGAGTGCGTGACTTCACTGGAGCTCCGCTACCACTTACTTACTTGTGGGGCAGGGGTGGGCGCATGGCAGGGGAGAAAAGCGGGGCAGGCACAGCGGACAGCCGCATTAGGCATCCTTCGTCGCGCGAGGCAGCATGGCCGCGGCGCTGGTTCTCGCCTCGCTGGCGCGTCAGCCGGAGCACTACGCGGCGCGCGGCGCCCTGACGAGTCGGCACCCAGAGCACAGACGCCACGGGAACGCACCCGGTCGCACATCGAGCTTGATAGCCGAGCGCGAGAGGAGAGCGGCTGAGCAGAGGACTGAGCGGAGGAGGTCGTCCGAGCGCGAGAAGAAACCCGAGCGGCAGAAGACCTTCAAATTCATCCCCGGGGCCGCAGAGCTGCCGCAGCAGCCCGAACATGGCACCCTCAAGGTCATCGCAGCGGGGCAGAGCACGACGTCCACGCACTGGCTACAGGACACGCTGTGCTTCTATGGAATGAAGACGTGGCACGACCACATGATCTGTGACCCAAAGCCTGCGCACAAGGGCAAGCGGCTCGATGCGACGGCCAAACGCATTGAGGCGAAGAATCAGATGAGAGACTTCAAGGACATTGAGACGACCCAAGACCTGCGCCTCAAGCTGGACCGCTTTGTGAAGTACATTCAGCAGGAGCGCGTCTCCGCCATCGCGGATTTCCCCGTGTTCTACTTTTTCGACGAGCTGCGGACCACTTTTCCGCGCGCATCCGTCTTGCTCACCGCGCGCAACTCTACCACGTGGGCGAGCGCGCGCAAGCTCAAGAACAACCTGGTGTGCCGCGAGGCCGTCATTGGGTCGCCAATGGAGGCCGCTTCCGCGCAGATGTCGCCGAAGCTGCCACACCCGTTTGCGCTCTTGCCTTGCCTGGAACGGCAGCTTCTGCGCGGCGAAGACCCCAGCCTAGCGTTTATGCACATGTCCGACCTGCAGACGAATGCGACGGGCTTGGCGAAGCTGGTTGCGGCGTTCGATGCGTACAACGCGCACGTGCGCGACTCCAGCGACGCCACCAAGACGCCGTTTGTCGAGATCGATGTCGCAAACCCCGGATCGAAGGAGGGTGATGAGCGCGTCAAGAACGCGGCGCTCGTCAAGATCGCCGAGATCCTCGACCCCAAGGTGAAGGCACTCGTCAAGGAGTCCCTCCCCTCGAGCGGGCTGAACATCAGCGCGCTGAGCGACGCGATGTTTGGTAATGTGCGGCCGTTCGACGCCACCGCCTTGGTCTCCAACGCCTCGTTGTCGTCGGTGGCCCCTGGTGCGCTCGCCCTCAAGGCCGCCGAGGCCCTGAAGGCCGACGAGAGCAACACCTCCTGGTTCGCGGCCTTGGACTCGGAAATCAAGGCCAACGTCACGGCGGAGCGGGAGGCCGCGGCGGCGCAGATGAACTTTGCAGCGCGGCTGCAGCCGGTCAACGGCGCGATGCAGCCGGCGGCAGCGGCGAACCTGACCGCCTCGGCGGACGCCGCCGTGCAGGAGGAGCTCGTCGCGCAGCTCCGCACCGGCAAGGCTCTCCACGCGGCGGAGCGCGCTGCGGGCGAGGCCCTGGCCCAGAGGGCCGAGGCGGCCGTGGCCGCAGCGGAGCGCGTGGCCCAGAAGGCGCTCGAGGCGAAGACGAGCGCCTTGAGGAACAGCTCGGAGGCGGCCGATCTGGCGCATGCGGCGGCTGAGGAGGCCACGGCGGCTGCGGAGGTCGCCGCGGCCGAGCGGGCCGTCGCGGAGCTCAAGGGGGTGATTGGCAAGGCCACGAGCGATGAGCAGAGCAGCGCGACGCAGGCCGAGGAGAAGGCCGCGCAGAGCCAGCTGGTCGCTGATAAGGCGGCGGCGGAGGCGGAGGAGTCGGCCGCGGAGGCCGCGGCGAAGACGGACCTGGAGAACGCCGCGGCCGACAAGGTGGCGGAGGAGCTGGCCAAGAAGGCGGAGACCGCGGAGGCGGCGGCGAGGGCCGTGCAGGACGCGGCGGCGGCCGTGCAGAACGCGACGGAGCAGAAGCTGAGCGCGATCATGAGCGGTTCCGCCGTGAGCGAGGAGAAGGAAGCTGCGGAGCGGGGGGTGCGGGAGGCGATGGCGGCGGCGCCCGAGCACAAGCTCAAGGTGATCGCGGCGGGGCAGAGCACCACGTCGACCACGTGGATGCAGGACACGCTCTGCGCCTTCGGCCTCAAGACGTGGCACGACCACATGATGTGCGTGCCCGAGGACGCCGCCGCCTCCACCTCCGACGCGGGCGGCGGGCTCGGCCACGTGCCGTACCACGCCGGCGAGCCGATGAAGCGCTTCGGCGCCTTCGCGCGCAAGATGGCGGCGCACCAACGGATGGAGGACGTCGCGGACATCGGCTCGACCGACCAGCTGAGCAGCGTGCTCGCGCGCTTCAAGGAGTTCGTCGTGGGCGAGCGCCTCGCCGCCGTCGCCGACTTCCCCGTCTTCTACTTCTTCGACGAGCTGCACGAGGCCTTCCCCGACGCGGCCATCCTGCTCAGCGTGCGCAACTCGAGCGAGTGGGCCTCCGCGCGCCGCATGAAGAACAACCTGCTCTGCAGGGAGGCCGTCTCCGACGAGCGCTCGCCCCTGGCGGAGAAGCTCGAGCCCGCGCTGCCCCACCCCTTCGCCCTGCTGCCGTGCCTCGCGCGGCACCTCATCCTCGGCGGCAGGCCCAAGGCGGCCTTCGTGCACGCGGACGAGCTGCAGAACAACGCGACGGGGCTGGCCAAGCTCGCCGCCGCCTTCGACGCGTACAACGCGCACGTGCGCGAGGTGGCGCAGCGCTCGAGCACGCCCTTCGCCGAGATGGACGTGGTCAACGGCCTCGAGACCGACGGGCTGGTCAAGGTGGCCGAGCTGCTCACCGGCGCGCCGCCCGCGGCGGAGGAGCTCGCCACCTTGACCGCGGGCGCGCTCGACGCGCCCGTGCAGCTCGCGCGCTCCGCGGAGAGCATGGCGGCCGAGTACGCCAAGAACCAGACGCTGCCCGTGGCCGTCATCTGCGCGGAGGTCGGCAACTCGCGGCACGCCGCCGAGTTCGTCGAGTACCACAAGAGCCTCGGCTTCGCGCGCGTCTACGCGTACGACCGCGGCCTGACCGACGAGAGCCGCGCGGTGCTCAAGAGCTTCGCGCCCGAGACGGTGACGCTGCTCACGGGCCCGCCGGACGTCTCGCTCCTGGAGAAGCCGGCCGGCGTCGACGAGTGCATCAAGCGCATCAGCGCCGACTACGGCATCGAGGGGCCCGACACGGCGCGGCAGCACGTGTGGGTCTTCACGCTCGAGTCGGACGAGTTCGTCTCGCCCTTCGCGCTGGGCAACTCGGTGCCGCAGGTGCTCGCGAGCTACGAGGCGCGCGGCGCGCTCCACCTGCACCTCGAGAAGGTGTGGTTCGGCGGCGGCTGGAACAAGAACGTGGAGGAGTGCCGCGCGGGCCCGCTGCTCGCGCGCTTCGTGCGGTACGGCACGCAGGAGCAGTCGAGGGACGGCTCGGGCATGCACCTCGCGGGCGCGCGGAGCGCGGGCGTCAAGGTCGGCAAGCCGGCCTTCTCGACGCGCGTGCTGCCGCCGATGCACCGGCTGCAGGCCGCGTACGACGTGGCGCCGCGGCTGCACATGGACCAGACCCTGCTGCAGACGAGCGTGGTGGCCGACGTGGAGGGCGCGCACGGCCTCGTGCTGCACCACTTCAAGCCGCAGTCGCTGGAGGAGTACCGCGACGCCGCCGAGTTCAAGCAGAGCCAGCAGAAGCTGCGGCAGCGCCACCCGAAGAAGCAGAGCAAGAAGGAGGAGGAGAAGGAGGCGCGCAGGGAGGCGGCGCAGCTCGAGGCGCAGCACGCGTGGGTCAACCGGACGTGGGAGTGGTCGCACAACCACACCAACGGCGCGACGCACGCCTCGATGCTGCTGCGCATCCCCGCCATCTGCCGCGCCTACCCGCGCTTCGCCGACAGCCTGCGCGAGTGCGGGCTGCAGGACCTGTGCAACGACTGCGAGCAGCTGCAGGAGCGGCACGGCTGCACGCGCGAGGCCGAGACGCCGCTGCCGCCGGTCTCCGGCGCCTCCGCCGCCGCGGTCGCGCTTCACCGGATGCCGACCGTCGACGTCATCGGCAGCGGCGCCGCGCTGGTGGTGAGCGCCCTCGCCGCCGCCGGCGTGAGCGCGCAGTCTGTCGACGTGTCGCAGCTGACCCAGGTCGCAGCGGAGGGCGTCCGCGTGCAGACCGACCCCGAGGACCGCGAGGCCGTGTGCGCGGCCCTGTGCGAGCACACCCTCATCGTCGACCCGCGGCTGGTGGCCGACGAGAAGACGATCGTCTCCATGATCCGCGCGTGGACGGGCTCGTCGCATTGGCCACACCCGTTCTACTGAGCGTGCACGCCGGAGAGAGAAGGCATGGCCGTTAGGGGCGGGGGGCTCACGTTAGTTGGCAAGTACGTTTCTGTTCTTTTAACAAGAGGTCGTTGATATGTACCGCAATTCCACCCTTCCAAACTTGAGTTTTGGCGAAAGTAGGAGCGCGACGCGTGCCCGAACTTTTGGGTGGCGGCATGGATGCTGGCGTGGATGCTGGCGTGGATGCTGGCATGGACGGCGATTCTGATCTAGAGCACCCTGATCGTTTGAGAGTCCGGCCTGCTGGCAAGCCTGTCCTGGATGAGAGTCCGGAATGGGGACGTGGACCTCTGAAACGCCTCGACCAGCCGTCCACGCTTGATCTCTTGGCCCGTGACGTTGCGACGGCGCGCGTGGCAGCGGCGCAGGCGGAAGAGCAGGAGCAGTTGGAGGCGAAAGCGGCGTCGGAGCGCCGGCGTGCACGGCGCGAGTCGCTCGCGGTGGATGCAGAGGCGCGGCGAAGCTCAGTGTTGGCACGGGAGCGGGAGCTGGCACTGAAGGCGGCGGCTGCGCTCAGCGCTCAGGCGAAGCAGGAGCAGCTGGTGCACAATGCAGTCTGCCGGCTGCAGGCACGCGTGCGAGGCCGCCAAACAAAGAGCTCATTGCAGGTGTTCAGCCAGGTGGCGACCGTGCTACAGGCTGGGGCGCGGGGCATGGCGGCGCGACGAGCGACGAGACCGGCGCGCATGGCGCGGCGGCGCGAGGTGGCCGCTGCGCTGGTGATCCAGAGGTGCTATCGGGGGCGGCTGGTGCGAAAAAAATATTGTGGCTTGCCCTATCCTTATCCCTACAGTAGCCCTAGCTTTAGCCCTGGCCCTGCCTGGCCCTTAGCCCTAAAGCCTAGCCTCGCCCTCAGCTCCACCCTGCCGCTGGCCAGGTGCGGAACATGTTCCGGGTCATTACCGAGCTGGCAGTCTTCGTGCAGGTGCGCTGACTAGGGGCAGGCGAGGTGCTGCAGGTCACGGGTCGGAACGGGCGCCACGGCTGTGCTTGCTGAGCTGGGCCCCCACCCGATGCGCAGGCGCGGTGCCGCGGCCTCCTCACGCGTAAGCGCGTGCGCGCCAAGCGGCTTCGCCAGGCGCGAGGCGGCGGCGGCCGCGCGGTGGAGCCGGACAGCGCCCGTGCGGAGGGCGCGGGGGGCGCGGCGGCCGACGCGGAGGAGCGGCACGAGCTGCTGCGGGGCCTCGAGCCCATGGGCATGCTCTCGAGCTGCGTGGCGGTCGCGCGCAGTAAGCTCGCGGCACGCAGCGATGCGGCTGACTTCGACTGGCTGCCCGCGATCCCGCAGCCAAACCCGCGGATCTTCTGCGGGTTTGACTTGGGGTTTGACTGCGGGCTCGCCGCGCGCAAGCCTGGCGCGGTGGTGCAGGTGAGGACGCCGAGGCCGCACATGCTCGAGGCGGTGCGCTCGTTAATTTCTATTTGATGCATAAAGTGAAGCCGGCGATTCTCATAGTCAGTAATTCGTTAATAAGATTCGCGAGCGTTCCCGCGTTATCACCTCGCCAGTGCTCGCCTTCCCGCGATGGCGCCGAAGCGCGCCCGCACCGCCGCCTCCCGCGCCAGCGCCTCGTCCTCCTCGCAGACAGTGTACTGTCTCTATCGTTGTGCACATTGGTTGGTCGCGCTGGTGCCTGGTCGGTGTGTCTGTCTGTGTGTGCTAGTGTGCATGTCGGTGTGAGACTAGACACTACTTGAGACAGGTGCGAGGTGGAATTTTTGAGAATATAATTTTAATAATACCGTGTGAAGAGTCTGAGTGAAAGAACCACACACGAACGACACGCCGCTCGAGACTCGACACACTGCGCTGTGCTCAGTCGTCGGAGCCGGGGGGGGGATGACGGATGTAGGACCCATTCTCTTCGAATATTTATAGCACAGCCAACTGGCACAGCACGATAATAACGTTTTAACGAGAGCATGCTGCGGTTGGCTCTCATAGATGGGAGTGATGGGTGTGGCGGCGAGCTGGCACAGCGCTGATGCTGAATATGTAGACGCGAGACGCGAGAGAGGCGCTGTGGCAGCAGCCAGCACGGAAGCGAGATAGATAGATGAGAGATAGCGCTGTGTCTCGTATAAAAAAGAATGCCACTGCGGGGGCGGTCGCGCGCAGCGCGCCGTGCGCCGCCTGCGCGGCCCCGGCTCCCTCGCAGCTGGCGGCGCAGCTGGGGCGGCCGCGACCAGACGAGTCTCTCACCAATCCATCAGAGGTGGAGCAGCATCGTGCCCGGCGTCTCGAGGTAGCCGATCCACGAGTTGGAGAAGCGCGCCATGCTGGCGCCGTCGATGACGCGGTGGTCTGCCGTCCACGAGATCTGCATCACCGCCTCCTTGACGAGCTCGCCCTCGTCGTTGAAGCGCGGCGTGGGCCGGATCTTGCCCATGCCCGCGATCGCCACCTCGGGCAGGTTGATCACGGGGCCTGTGTAGGTGCCGCCGAGGTTGCCGATGTTCGAGAGCGTGAAGGTGCCGCCCTTGAGGTCCGCCGGCTGCAGCTTGCCCGCCTTGGCGTTAGGGTTAGGGTTAGGGTTAGGGTTAGGGTTAGGGTTAGGGATAGGGTTAGGGTTAGGGTTAGGCCTACGACCCGAAGAGAGGGTTAGTGTTAGGCCCGCCTTGGCGTCCGCCGCCAGCCGCGCGAGCTCGAGCGCGATGGAGAGGAGCGTGCGCTGCTGCACGTCTTTGATGTTGGGCACGAGGAGGCCGCTCGGCGTGTCCATCGCGACGCCGATGTTGTGCGACGCCTTGTACACGAGCTGCTTGCCGTCGGCGCTGATCTGCGAGTTGAGCAGCGGGTGCTCGCTCAGCGCGAGCGAGGTCGCCTTCACCAGCAGCGGCATCAGCGTGAAGTTGGGCACGCCGTGCGCCGCGGCCATCGGCTTGAGCAGCTTGCGCAGCGCCATCAGCTCATCCATGCGCACCTCGTCCGCGAAGCCGAAGGACGGGACCGCGAGCGCCGCCGTCATCTGCGCGAACATCGCCTTGCGGATGCCCTTGATCGGCTCGACCCGGTCCTCCGCCAGCGGGACCGCCGACTTGAGCGTCGCCGCTGGCAGCGGCGCCGCTGGTGCGGCGGCAGGCGCGACGGGCGCGGCGGCAGCGGACGTGGCGGCGGCGGCGGCGGCGGGTGCCGCGCCGCTCATGTAGGCCAGCACGTCCTCCTTGGTCACGCGGCCGTCGCGCCCCGTGCCCGCGACCGCGCCCAGGTCGAGGTTGTGCTGCTTTGCTATGTGCCGGGTGGCCGGTGTCGCGAGGACCTTACCACCAGTGGCGGCCGCGGCAGCGCTCGGCGAGCCGCCGCTGGCCGCGGCCGCAGGAGCGGCGGCGGCGGCAGCGGCCGCGGGGGCCTCCGCCGGGGCAGCCGGGGCATCCTCGCCCTCGAGAATCATGTGGAGCAGCGGCGTGCCGACCTTGGCCATGTCGCCCACGGCATAGGCGAGCGACTCGATGGTGCACTCGTGCGGCGACGTGATCTCCACCGTCGCCTTATCGCTCTGCACCTCGCACAGCCGGTCGAACTCTTCGACCTTGTCACCCTCCTTCACAAACCACTCCGTGATCTCCACCTCAGAGATGCCCTCACCAATGTCGGCCAGCTTGAAGGGAGTCGGGGCGGCGCTGCTCAACCACCGGCCACGCGCCGCAGCCGCCAGCGCGCCGCCGAGTGGCCGCGGCCGGAGCAAAGCTCTTCTAGCCACGGAGCTCAGCATGCGACCGAGCTCCGCGCGAGAGAAGGCTGTCGACGCGCTGGCTGGGATCGCGGGATGCAAATGCGCGGAACGAACTCGCGCGACGAAATCTCATTGATAAGCTCGTGCCTGAAGGTCGTATAGGGGTAAGGCATGGAACTCGCGCCGAGGCACAGAGCGCTGTCCTGGCGTCCGAAGTAGATCCTCTCCGCGCCCACCATGGATCCCGACAACGATGGGTTGGCCGCCGAGCTCGAGCTGCTGCAGGCCATGTACACGGTCGAAGAAGACGAGCTGTGCATCACGGGTGGCGCGCCGGGCTCGACCGAGGTGGCCATTCGTCTTCGACCGCAGACGGGTGGTGAAAGGGCGCAGCGCTTCATGGAGGTGGTGCTGCAGCTGCGGTGCGGCGACGGGTACCCGTCGAAGAGCGCGCCCACCATCCGCCTGCAGCGGGCGCGCGGCTTGGTCGAGGACGAGGAGGCGCAGCTGCTGCGCGGCGTGCATGCACGTGCCGCAGAGCTGCAAGGCGAGTTACCACCCTACCTCCGCCTCTGCCCCTGCCCGTGTCCTGCCCCTCCCCCTCTTCCTGAGCCCAACCTACCCCTACGACCAACGCCTTTTGCACCCACCCTCTCCTTCGCACCGGCCCCGAGCCGGATTCCGACCCTCACACCCTCGGCCGAGCCCTGCCCAGGCGAGCCGTGTCTCTTCTCGCTGGTCGAGGCTGCGCTCGAGCTGCTCACCGAGCTCAACTGCGGTGGCGAGTGCCCCATCTGCCGCGAGCCACTCTTTGACGGCGGTGCCGACGGCCGCAGCGTCTTCCTCTCGCACTGCTTCCACTCGTGCCACGCGAGCTGCCTCGGCCACTGGTGGAGCTCGTACAAGCCCCCGGTCGCCAAGCCGGCGGCGGCCGGCGGGCCGAGCGGCAAGCTCGCGCAGGAGGCGGAGACGACGGCGCAGGCGACCAAGGCGACGCGCGCCGAGTGCGCGCAGCTCGAGGCGCGCCT
>Ga0163111_10002408_pt1 | contig 11851 bp, 9 predicted proteins | sample CRUFie1St18metaG_FD_109645 | JGI IMG/M metagenome (GOLD analysis project Ga0163111, IMG submission 109645) | Marine microbial communities from the Costa Rica Dome - CRUD Field 142mm St18 metaG | ecosystem: Environmental > Aquatic > Marine > Oceanic > Photic zone | place: Costa Rica: the Eastern... | reverse complement strand
TTGAAGAGGCGGTAAAGGACATAGAAATAAGGCCACAGAAAGTGATGAAATGGACGGCATGGAACTGGATTGTTAATCACAATTCAACCTAAGAACTGGTATAACGCCCAACGCACCCTCAAAACCAAATCCTACACTAAAGAAAAAGGTTCTTTGACAATGCCAAAGAACCTTTCTCCATTATATAGTCAGCTATTATATTAATAACGCTTATTATATCGTCCACGACGATCATCTCGTCCACGACGGTCGTCACGACCACGGCGATCATCTCGTCCGCGACGGTCATCACGCCCACGACGCTCACGGCTTCGCTCCACATAGCCCTCAGGCTTTGGCAACAATACCTTATGACTCAATCGGAACTTACCTGACTTCTCGTCAATACCAATCAACTTAACTTTAACGCGCTGCCCAACTTCAAATACTCCGTCCATACTAGCCAAACGCTCGTAAGAGATCTCCGAAATATGAAGCAAGCCTTCCTTACCAGGCAAGAACTCAACAAATGCTCCAAATGCAGCAATGTTCTTAACCGTAGATTCATACACTTCTCCTACTTCTGGTAGCTGAATAATCGCCTTGATACGAGCAACTGCCTGCTCAATACCTTCCAACGAAGGAGACGAAATATTCGCCCAACCTTCTCCATTGCTATCATCCAACACAATCGTAGTTCCAGTAACTTCCTGGATCTCCTGTACAACCTTTCCACCTGGCCCAATCACCATACCAAACATAGACAATGGAATCTGCATCTTGTGGAAACGAGGGGCATACTTCGACAAGTCTGCACGCGGAGCAGGCATAGCTTCAAGCATCTTACCGAGAATGTGCAAACGACCTTCTCGTGATTGCTCCAACGCTTGCTCAATGATCTCATAGGACAATCCTTTTATCTTGATATCCATCTGACAAGCGGTCAATCCCTTCTCAGAACCCGATACCTTAAAGTCCATATCTCCCAAGAAATCCTCATCGCCCAGAATATCAGACAATACAGCAAAGTTGCCTTCTGCATCCGTAATCAATCCCATCGCAATCCCTGATACAGGGCGAGATATCTGGATACCTGCATCCATCAATGCCAATGTACCTCCACAAACAGAAGCCATCGAACTAGAACCATTCGACTCCAAAATATCCGATGTCACACGAACCGTATAAGGACTATCCTGCGGAACAATCCCCTTAATAGAACGCTCTGCCAAATTACCATGGCCAATCTCTCGACGGCCAGGCCCACGGCTAGGCTTAACTTCCCCAGTAGAGAATGCAGGGAAATTATAGTGCAACATAAATTTCTTCGAACCAGAATAAGTAGGCATATCAACGCTCTGCTCATCCATCTTCGTACCAAGCGTAACGGTACACAATGCCTGAGTCTCCCCACGAGTAAACACCGCCGAACCATGCGCACGAGTCAACAAGCCCGTCTCAACCCAAATAGGACGTACCTCATTCAAATTACGACCATCCAATCGAAGGCCTTCATTCAGAATCATACCTCGTACAACCTTCTTCTGAATCTTCTTGAAATACGCCTTCAATCGAGCTTCAACATACTCAACATCCTCATACTTCCCCAAGACGGTCTCCTTAATCGTATCATAAAGCTTACCCCAACGCTCTCTTCGCTCTTCCTTACCCGCAGCCTTACGTGCAACAGTATCAAACTCCTCTGTAGCCATCTCCTCTATCGCCTTATATAACTCGTCATGATGCTCCAAATGATCATAACTACGCTTCTCCTTGCCAGCCTCTGCCTGAAGCTCCTCCAACAACCCAATCTGATCCTTAATCGCTTCATGGGCAGCCTTCAATGCCTCTAACAATACGCCTTCACTAACCTCATCCATCTCGCCTTCTACCATAACGATAGAGTCCTTCGTAGCCGCTACAATCAAATCTACATCGCAGCCTTCCATCTCTGACAATCCGGGATTAATCAAAAACGCTCCATCTTTTCGAGCTACTCGAACCTCCGAAACCAAATCAGGAAACGGTATGTCCGATACACTAATAGCAGCCACTGCTGCTAAGCAAGCCAACGCATCTGGCTGCTCCTCTTTATCCGTCGAATACAATTGAACCATCACCTGAGTATCTGCATGATAGTTATCAGGAAACAATGGTCGCAAAGCTCGGTCTATCAAACGACAAGTCAATACCTCACGCTCATCCAACTTACCTTCTCGCTTGTAGAATCCGCCTGGGAATCTCCCCGCTGCCGCAAATTTCTCTCTGTATTCTACAGACAAAGGAAGAAAATCTGTTTCTAAGTTAATATCTCGACGCGAAACAACCGTCGCCAAAAGTATGGTATCGCCACATTTCAACAGCACCGCTCCGTCTGCTTGTTTCGCCAGTTTGCCAGTCTCTATGGAAATCGTTTTCCCATTAGACAACGTAATCGATTTTGAAACCGGATTCATATTATTATTTCGCTTATTCTATTCGTAACCCTAAGTATTCTACCCAATCCCCCACTAAGCTTTCTCCTATATACACAAAAATAATGTACCACTATGCCTCGTTTGGAAGCAAAATGGTACACTACTTAAAATGTGAATCGTCTATTATAAGTATGCGTATTTGTCCAATTCCGCCTCGTACCAATGAATCTAGAAGATTCTCGCCCACTCTCCAAATACGATATTACTTTCTGATGCCTAAACGCTTGATAATCGCACGGTAACGCTCAATATCCTTCGCCTTCAAATAATCCAGCATCTTTCTTCTCTTTCCTACCAACCGACGCAAGCCCATTTGTGTAGAATAATCTTTGTGATTCTTCTTCAAATGCTCTGTCAAATGCTTAATACGATAAGTAAATAGCGCGATCTGTGATTCTGGAGACCCAGAATCTGAGTTTGTCTGGTTGTAGGAATATTCCTTAAATAATTCTTGCTTCAATTCTTTGTACAAATACATCTATTGTCTTCTTATTTTGTAAACGGTTTGCAAATATAACTAGTTTTCTTATACAGGAACAAATATTTCTTATACTAATAACCTATATTCAAATAGATTTTCTGCAAAAATTTTGGCCAGCCCAAATAGAACTGGCCAAAACCTTAAGTCAAAATATATATAGAAATAATTAGCTTAGTAATTTCTCTACAAGAACAATCGCCTTGTTCTTTAGTACTTCAATAAGGCCATCTTGAATCTTCATCACTTCTCGACTACCATCCTCCTTAATTATCCGCAAATCCCCTTTCCCCAAAGTAGAAATAATAGGGGCGTGATTATAAAGAATCTCAAACTGCCCATTCGTACCAGGAACTTTTACACTCGTTACTTTTCCCGCAAACAATTTACGGTCTGGTGTCACAATCTCTAATTCGAATAGATTCATAAGGTCTCAATATTATTGTGCAACCTCGGCCATCAATTTCTCTCCTTTAGCAACCGCCTCTTCAATCGTTCCTACCAAGTAGAACGCATTCTCTGGTAAGTGATCCAACTCCCCATCCATAATCATATTGAACCCTTTAATCGTATCAGTATTATCTACAAACTTTCCTTTCAAGCCTGTAAACTGCTCTGCCACAAAGAAAGGCTGTGAAAGGAACTTCTGTACCTTTCGAGCGCGTGCTACCGTTAGCTTATCCTCATCAGAAAGTTCGTCCATACCCAAGATCGCAATGATATCTTGTAGGTCTTTGTACTTCTGAAGAATCAACTTAACGCGTTGTGCACAATTATAGTGGTCATCTCCTACTACATCTGGCTGTAGAATTCGAGAAGAGGATGTCAATGGGTTCACCGCTGGGTAAATACCCAAAGAAGCCAACTGACGAGAAAGCTGAGTCGTTGCATCCAAGTGAGCAAACGTAGTCGCAGGTGCTGGATCCGTATAGTCATCCGCAGGTACGTAAATCGCTTGAATAGAAGTAATAGAACCTCGTTTAGTAGAAGTAATTCGCTCCTGTAACGCTCCCATCTCTGATGCCAATGTTGGCTGATACCCTACCGCAGATGGCATACGACCAAGAAGAGCCGATACCTCTGAACCTGCCTGAGTAAATCGGAAGATATTATCAATAAAGAAAAGAATATCACGTCCTGTTGGATCGCTAGGATCTCCATCACGGAAATACTCAGCAACAGTCAATCCAGTCAAAGCCACTCGTGCACGTGCCCCAGGAGGCTCATTCATCTGACCAAATACCAAGGTTACTTGAGATTCTTCCATAGCTTTCAAATCTACCTTGCTCAAATCCCATCCTCCATTTTCCATGCTATGGTGGAAATCCTCTCCATACTTAATAACGCCCGCCTCAATCATCTCACGAAGCAAGTCATTTCCTTCACGTGTACGCTCTCCTACTCCTGCAAATACAGAAAGTCCTTTGTGCGCTTTCGCTACATTATTAATGAGCTCCTGAATCAATACGGTCTTCCCTACTCCTGCTCCTCCGAAGAGTCCAATCTTTCCTCCCTTTAGATATGGAGCCAATAGGTCAATTACCTTGATACCTGTTACAAGCATTTCTGGCTCAGTCGCGAGCTCCTCAAACTTTGGAGCTGGACGGTGGATAGGATAGTACCCATCTGCTTCAGGACTAGGCAATCCATCAATCGCCAAACCTGTTACATTAAAAAGACGCCCCTTGATACTATCTCCAATAGGTACCTGAATAGGACTACCCTTATCTACAACTTCCATCCCTCTCTGGAGTCCGTCTGTAGAGTCCATCGCAATTGCTCGAACGCGATGCTCCCCTAAATGCTTTTGTACTTCCAATACCAACAAAGATCCATCTTTCTTGTTGATAGTCAAGGCATTATAAATCTTGGGGAGGACAGAACCTTCCCCACTAAAGTCAACATCTACTACAGGACCAATTACCTGCGCTACTTTTCCTTTATTTACTGCCATATTGATTATAACTTAGCTTCTAATAAAATCGGGCGCAAATTACAGCGACTATATATAATATACAAACATATTTTGAAGTCCAATTCCAATAAAACTAATACTCTTTGTAAAGCTTTATCATATCCCCCAAAACGTTTTGCATACAATCCGGCCTCAAACTTAAGCAATCTAAGCCCCTTTACATTACCTTTCATGTTAAGATTTTGTTAGGTTAAGGAAATCTTCTTGTTTATTCCTCCCTAACTTATTTACTTCACCTTAGTTTCAAACACCAATACCTTTCCATAGTTGAGAAAATTCTTTTCCATACTCTTAGTCATAATGGTCTTTCTTGCATCAGCAAAAGAGATGAGCTTAGTGGGAATGTACAAACTCAACCAGAAGTATATCACAAAATATCTTTGTATAAACAAAAGTAAGCCAGCCCTAAAATGTGGTGGAAAATGCCAACTCAGAAAGATAGTCAAAGAGTCGAATGAGGATTCGCAAGATACACCTATCACATTGCCAACAAACATCCTTCAAAAGATCAATCTATTCTCCCAAGGATGTGTGATTAAGTTATTTCTGTTCTCTCCCCCCAAACGAATGACTGGGTTCTATCAATTTATCCACTACGAATCCCCCACCTTCCCGATGTTCCGACCTCCTATTATCCACTAATACATAAATAGTGGCAACCCCTTCCTCTGCATAAAAGGAAGAGGACATACAACAATATAAATTCATTTTTCCCAAACGTACGTTTACTTTCTTTCGTGAAGGTAAATGTTAATCTTAAGCAATCGTCTCTTAAAACATTCATTATACAACAAAGTCTAATGAATCAGTATAAGAGAAGCATTGTACCATAAACTCGCACAAACAATTAGCCATCGATTAACCTTAACAGTTATATACACCACTAAAAACTATGTTTCAAATGAGAAAAGTTTTGTTTTTACTTGTCCTTGTTACAGCCGTTATGATAAATGGGTGTAAAGAAACAGGTTGTACAGATCCTTACGCACTAAACTACGATCCAGAAGTTGAGGAAGATAACGCAGCATGTACATATCCTCTCCTTATGCTCCACCTACACCCAAAAGTAGGGAGCGATGATTTTGCATACAACACTACTTATACCGTAAATGGCAAAGCCGTTCAGTTTACCCTCGCCCAATTCTATATGAGTGGATTGCATTTTGGAGGCATCGACTTGATGCTAGACGACACCTACTTACTGGTAAAAGCCGATCAACATATGTATAGCATAGGTGCTGTTCGGGCAGGCCAAGTGACTAGCGTTGGGTTTGATATTGGAGTAGACTCAGCCGCTAACCACGCAGACCCTCTCACCCAACCTTCTGTAAGTGTACTCGCGCCTCAAAGCCCAAGTATGCACTGGAATTGGAACCTAGGATACGTATTCATGATCATCGAAGGAAGAGTAGACCGAGACGGAGATGGCACCCCAGAATCTGATTTTGTGTACCATATAGGAACCGACGATTACCTAACACATGTACACCAAGATACCGACTTTAACATCAATACAGAGTCGTATATGATTAATATGGATGTAAATTATGCCAATTTCTTGGCACGTATTGATTGGGATTCTGATACCGATCTTGATACACACACAATGAATAATCCCACACTTGCACAAATCATTATGAGCAATGCAAATAGTGTATTCACTGTGCAATAAATAAACCCAAACACCTACTGGGCAAACTCCATAACAGGGGTTTGCCCTTCCTTTTTATAGCAATGTTCTCATGAAACAATTACTAACGGTTTTACTTCCCTGCCTACTATTCCTCATGAGTTGCGATAATACAGGGAACATCCCCCCCCAAACTCCTTTGGTATTAGACATCCCCGAGGGCTTTCCGATCCCTGATATTCCTGAGGACAATGAGCTTACAGTAGAACGGGTAGCACTTGGGAAAATGCTATTTTATGATCCAACCTTATCGCTAGACAGTACATTTTCTTGCGCATCTTGCCACCTACAAGAAAAAGGCTTCGCAGATGCAAATCCTGTAAGTATAGGCATCAAAGACCGAATAGGCTTCCGCAATGTTCCAACCCTCGCCAATGTAGCCTATCACCCCTACTTCTTTCGAGAGGGAGGCAATCCCGCCCTTGAAACCCAACTCCTAGGCCCTATTTGTGCATTCGAGGAAATGGGTTTCAATGCTGCCGAATTAGCTGAACGTATCAAAGACCATCCCACCTACACTCCCCTAGCCCAAACCCTATACGATCGCCCCACAATGGATTTGTTCACCCTCTCTCGTTCTATCGCATCCTTCGAACGCACCCTGATAAGTGGCAACTCCCCTTTTGATCAATACTATTACCAAGGGAATTCGGATGCTCTAACACCCCAACAGATTAGAGGATGGCAACTCTTCTCTAGCGAACGAACTCAATGCAGTAGTTGTCATACAGGCTTCGACTTCTCAGATTATGGCTTCTACAACAATGGCTTATACGAAACCTACGCCGATGAAGGCCGCCAAAGAGTGACATTAGCCGATGAGGATATCGGAAAATTCAAGGTTCCAACCCTTAGAAACATCGCCCAAACTGCTCCCTATATGCACGATGGTAGCCTCCCAACCTTAGAAGCAGTCATTGCCCATTACAACCAAGGAGGCTCGAATCACCCCAATAAAAGCCCCCTCATTTCCCCCCTCCAACTAGACGAACAAGAACAGAAAGACCTAGTCGCATTCCTCCATATGTTAACGGATACTAACTTTATCGAGAATCCCGCTTTCGCCCCATAAAATTCTCATTTTTACTTAATTATACTAAAGCGAATTTTCTCCAATATTTCCATATTTACCCTTTTTTACTAACTTGAGCCTATACTTTAACCAAGTACACAGTTTATGGAAAGTATTCAAAAATACATTGAAGCCAATAAAGATCGGTTTCTCAGTGAAATCCTAGAATTCTTAAGAATTCCCAGCATAAGTGCTGATTCTCAATACAAAAACGACGTTAAGCAAGCCGCTGACTGGCTAGTTGAAAAGTTTAACGCATTGAACTTGGACAGAGTGCAAATCTATCCAACTGCAGGCCATCCTATTGTTTATGCAGAAAAGATTGTAGACGCAAGTCTCCCTACTGTATTGGTATATGGCCACTATGATGTACAACCACCTGATCCATTGGAATTATGGGATAGCCCTCCATTTGAACCCGTAATCAAAGATGGTAAGATATACGCAAGAGGAGCTTGCGACGACAAGGGTCAAGTGTATATGCACCTCAAGGCAATCGAGATCCTTAATAGTATGGGCGAACTTCCATGTAATGTCAAATTCTTGATTGAAGGAGAGGAAGAAGTAGGAAGCGACAATCTCGAAACATTCGTACGAGAATACAAGGATATGCTTTCATGTGACATCATCCTTGTTTCAGATACTTCTATGATTGCCAACGATGTTCCTTCTATCACAGTAGCCCTACGGGGTTTGGCATACCTCGAAGTAGAAGTAACAGGGCCAAACCGAGACCTTCACTCAGGTGTATATGGAGGAGCCGTAGACAATCCTGTCAATGTGCTTTGCCAAATGATTGCTTCCCTAAAGGATGAGAATGGCCGAATTACCATCCCAGGTTTTTACGATGAAGTAGTCGAATTAACCCTAGAGGAACGCGCCGAAATGGCTAAGCAGCCTTTCGATTATCAAGAATATTGCGAAGACTTGGAGATTGGAACGACCAGAGGCGAAGAAGGATACACAGTGCTAGAACAAACTTCTATCCGACCCACCCTTGATGTAAACGGTATCTGGGGCGGCTATATAGGAGAAGGAGCCAAAACAGTACTCCCTTCTAAAGCATACGCAAAAATCTCTATGCGTTTGGTGCCAAATCAGGATTCAGAAACCATCACCAAACTCTTCCAAAAGCATTTTGAGTCAATTGCACCCGCAAGTGTGAAAGTTGCCGTACACCCACACCACGGAGGAGAAGCCGCAGTCGTATCAACGCAATCCGCAGGATATATTGCAGCAAGTAAAGCTATGACAGATACCTTCGGCAAAGTGCCTATCCCTACACGAGAAGGAGGATCTATCCCAATTGTAGCCCTTTTCCAAGAGGTGCTTGGCCAAGGAACCGTATTGATGGGATTCGGACTGAACTCTGATGCCATTCACAGCCCTAATGAGCACTACGGAATCTTCAACTATATGAAAGGAATCGAAACCATCCCTCGTTTCCATCAGCATTTCGCAGAATTAGGTAAAGCGTAGGACACTCTCCTACTCTCCCCTATAGCAAAGGACTGACTCCATACAGGAATCAGTCCTTTCCTTTTATTCTATATTTTCTCTTCATTTTCAACGCTATTTTCCGAACTTTAGCTTTCGTTTTACCGACTATACCATTGAGATTAGACTATATGAAATCTTTCTTCAAAAAGCTGCTTTGGTTCCTGCTTATAACATCGATTCTAATAGCTATCCTTTTCTTATTGAGATTCAGAATATTAAGGGCTGCTGGCAATTTTCTCATCAAAGAAGATAAGCTAGAAAAAGTTGATGCAACCTTCGTGTTAGGGGCACATGCCTTTGACCGAGCCAAGGAAGCAGCACACATATACAATCAAAAGAAAACCCCAAAAATTGTTACCTCTGGGGGCGTATATAGCGAGGACTTCAAGATCCATCATAAAAAGATATCCCTAGCAGAAATCGCCCAACAAGCACTTCTGAATAGAGGCGTCGATACAGCTGCCATACATGTGATTAATAGAGGGACAAGCACATTTGAAGAGTCCGAAATCATCCTAGGATATGCAAGCCAACAAGGATATAAGAAAATAGCTGTTGTTTCTTCTGCCTTCCATACCCGAAGAGTCGGCAATGTATTCCATAAGAAATTTAAGAAGGAAGGAATCAAGGTCATCGTAAGAGGAGCCGAACCAACCAAATACAGTACGGATGCGTGGTGGGAAGAAGAGGAAGGCCTCATCTTCGTAAACAATGAGTATGTAAAGCTGATTTACTATATGTTGAAATATTAACCTTATCCGAATGCAAGTCAATCGCATCTTTTATACATTCCTACTTGTCTACTTGTCCTGTTTCCAATCATATGCCCAAGACGAAATGGTCTTCGAATGGATGGACGATGTCCAAGTCACCGAAAATAAACAACTCCTAACGCATCCCTTCGCAGGAGGATTGAACCTCCCGCGGTTTTCCCAAATCGACCTAAATGGGGATGGTAAACTTGATTTGTTCCTATTCGATAGACATGGAAACCAGCCCTTAACCTTCCTCAATGAAGGCCAAACAGATGAGGCAAAATATCGTCATGCTCCCGAATACGAACAATACTTCCCCAAACTATATGAATGGGCATTGTTACGAGACTACAATTGTGATGGGAAACCTGATATCTTTTGCGCCGAAAACCTCGTCAGTGGAATCACCATATACAAAAATACGTCAGACGCAACGGGTCTAAAATTCACCAAAATGGTGGATACCCTTTCTGGAGGAAGCCTACCTGCTTATGTTGCCCTAACGGATGTGCCTGAAGTTGTAGATATGGACAATGACGGAGACTTAGACATTGTATCCTTCGACCCAGCAGGGAAAAAGATTGTGCTTTATAAGTCAATGGCAATGGAAAATACGGGAGGATGTGATGACCTTACCTATATTACAGAAACAACTTGCTGGGGAGATGTAGAAGAAGAGAGCTTCACAAACACGATTCTATTAGACATCGCTTGCAAAGCAAATACGCTTTCCTTCCCAGATCCCGACCACAGCCAGAATGTCCATTCGGGCTCTACCATCTGCGCTATCGACCAAGAAGGTGATGGAGCGAAAGAGCTACTCCTTGGAGACCTTAGTTTCCGCAATATTGTATACCTACACAATGATGGAACAGAGAACCTCGCCCATATAGATACAGTAGATTACAACTTTCCCTCTTATGATGTCCCTATCAACATTTTCTTGTTTCCTGCATCCTTCCACCTTGACATTGACAATGATGGCCTAAAAGACTGGATAGTAGCACCCAATGCCTCGAATATTGCAGCAAACTATGAAGACATTTACTTCTACAAAAACGTAGGAGATGCCTCCAATACACTGTTCTCATATCAGAGAAAGGCCTTCCTCCAATCGGAAATGATTGAATGTGGCTCTTATAGCAAACCTGTTTTCTTCGATTATGATGGGGATGGATTGCTTGACCTCGTAATTGGTAACCGCAATTATGTCGTAACAAACACCAACCAATATTCAGGCCTTACCCTCTATAAAAACATTGGAACAGCCACTGAACCTGAATTCGAATTGATAGACCGCAATTACCTTAACATCCCCTCTATGTTCAATCCCCCAATCATTGATATTCATCCTGCCTTTGGCGATTTAGACAATGACGGAGACATGGACATGGTCTTAGGAGATGGCAATGGAGAAGTATTTGAGTTCACCAATACAGCAGGTTCAGGCAATGTAGCGAACTTCCAATATGCCTCTAATTTCGAAGGAATGGATGTAGGTCAAAATGCAACGCCTCAGATTATTGATGTAAACCGAGACGGGAAACCAGATCTCGTTGTAGGAGAATATTCGGGCAATCTCAACTATTTCCAAAACATTGGAACACCTACCGATCCCGATTTTGATGCCAATAGCGACACAGCCTTCTTTGGAGGCATTGATGTAATGATCAATTGTTGTACAGGCTTTTCGGTTCCCTATATGTTTGAAAATGAAAATGGGGAATACGAACTCCTTGTTTCAGATGAATTCGGAGAAGTATTGCACTATACAGACATTGAAGAAGATTTGCTAGGAACCTTTACCCTGTCAGACAGCAGCTATGGCAATATCAACCGAGGCGGGAATCTCTCTATTAGTGGAGCAGACATAAACAATGATGGAAAGCTTGAATTCATTGTAGGGAATATTCGTGGGGGCGTAA
>Ga0163111_10002405_pt1 | contig 11854 bp, 7 predicted proteins | sample CRUFie1St18metaG_FD_109645 | JGI IMG/M metagenome (GOLD analysis project Ga0163111, IMG submission 109645) | Marine microbial communities from the Costa Rica Dome - CRUD Field 142mm St18 metaG | ecosystem: Environmental > Aquatic > Marine > Oceanic > Photic zone | place: Costa Rica: the Eastern... | reverse complement strand
GTTCTAGGATCATTCTACTAGCTATTACCCCGTTGCATCGACCGCCTACTCAACATTCCGCCGATTGCTTTGCTGATTCAGCTGCCGCTATGCCCTCCAATCCTTCCGCCCGTTGTATCAATTCTTTTCGTTGCGCCCGTAATTCTTTCGATCCAGCAACGTCAATGGCATCCAATCGGCAGCAAAACCGTGTGGCCATTTCGGACACAAAACCTGGTTTTGTGGTTTCACTAGCACGGTCCCGGATTCTGGTCTCCAGCTCGTGAATGTCTTTCTCGACCTCTGTTAACTTTTCGTAGGTATCCCTTTCGCTCTGATAAATCGGAGAATGCAAAAGCATGAGCTTGGTCCTATCCTTGATACCGAGTTCAGACAATGTCTTTGTCTTCAGAGTCGAATCGTATTGTTCGTCATTTTCATCGTAATAATTAATGTTTAGTTTCTGCGGTCCAATAAGCTTTTGAAACCGGGGAGGCAGACCTGTTGCATCGTATACCTTGGTTCGCAGATCCGATACCGTTGTGGTAGAGGCGGGAAGATCCTTCAGCGTTACCTTATGACCTAAACCTGTAATACGGAGTGTCACTTTCTTATTCATTTTGTTTCTCCTTGAGAATCTTTTCTTCCTGTTCAACAGATAGAACATCTGTCGTTTGCACGATGGGAAAAGATGCTGTGCGTCTGAAAATTAAAAATGACAAGGAAATTCAAAACAACTCTTGTGTTTGACGCATTCAATTAGGGTTAGGGTATATCAATGACTCGTTTGACTCGGATAATCTTACCTTACCTGCTTACTCAAGAATTATTTTTTCTTTCCGTAGCAGGCTACGTGAGTTTCTTGGTACAAGTAACCGTCTGACCGAACGACGAAAGGGCACAGCGCCGTTTTATCTCAAGCCATCCTGTTACATCGACTCAATTAATCGTAATCAACCATGGGTGGTAAGAATGATGTTGTGTGTTTTGACCTTGTAGTTAGTGATACCTGAAGAATGTCAGCCAGAAATTCAACAACACACTGGCGATGGATCTAGAATGCATCGTTTGGTTGGGGATTGTGAACAGAACGAACTCTGCAGGAGCGGCGTAGAGTTGGTTGGATGGAGTGCTATCATGTGTATGGGTTTGGTTTATGTTACCAGAAATAAATTCCACGGAATGATTGTCTCACCTAGTTCTTCTCGCTTTCTATCTACTTTGTTAGTCAATCTTCGTCTTCAAAAACGCCTCGCGGCATCCGTCTTGAAATGCGGAAAGCGCAAGATTTGGTTGGATCCCAACGAGACCAACGAAATTGCCTTGGCCAACTCCCGCCGCAACATCTCCCGTCTGCAACGGGATGGTCTCATCATCAAGAAGCCTGCCGTTGTGCACTCCCGTGCACGCGTCAGCTTGAGAAACGAAGCCAAGAGAAAGGGACGTCACACAGGTAAGTTGAAAGCCGGTGGTGGTTTTGTCTTGAATTCGATCGTTGTTTTCAGATCCATGGCGGTCAGACGAGTGGACTTGAATAGTGGATACCCCGCCCTGAAGTGTCGGAATGGGTCTTTCTTTCTAGCAATAGGAAGTTTGTGCCACTAGTCTTGCGATTCTACATGCTTCAAGTATGTTATCCACACGGTCCATCCCAGACTAGTTTCAGACGATTGATGGGGCTAGAATTTGTGGGTTGAAATACATCCATCCGGCCAGACAACCGGTAGTCCATATCCACACATAGCTCGAGCTTCCACTCGGACCGTGTACTCATCGTCACGTGACAAAATTCAAAACGCAATGAAATCTGAAGTTGTTTTCGTCTCTTCGAACGAATGACTCAATATTCTATTTTTTTTCGTCTCTTTTCAAAGGTATCGGTAAGCGTAGAGGTACTGCTAACGCACGTCTTCCTTTCAAGGTTTTGTGGATGCGTCGCCAGCGAGTCCTTCGTCGTATGTTGCAAAAATTGAGAAATGCCAAGAAAATTGACAAGCACATTTACCACTCCCTGTACATGCTTGCCAAGGGTAACCAATTCAAGAACAAGTCAGTCCTCCTCGAAAAGATCCACGAACTCAAGGCCATCACCGTCCAAGAAAAGGCTCTTGGAGAACAAGCCACCGCACGAAAGGATCGTGCTAAGGCTAGACTGGAACGACGAGCGGCCAAGGAAGCCAAAAAGGCCGCCGATGCAGAAGCCGCATCAAACCTTTAAACATAGTATCAATCAAAACTGATATAAGCATGAATAAATAAACACCCATTATAACCCAAAACAGTCTGACAATTTAGCATACCAATTCATGCGTCGACGATGGTAGAAACTGTCCACGTAGGAGCAGAATGTAAAGGCTATGTTTCACAAGAATGAAATGGGTAATGCACGATGTGGTTTGTTCCGACTATGAAAAAAGCCCTTCTGACTGAAATCTAAACCAATTAGTCCATCGAGTAACTAATAGAACGACTCGTACGACAATTAATACTTCGAGTCTATAATACATTGTTGTATGCAAAATTCTTTGTATATATGTTCTATTATTATTCATTGCGTCCTCTATTGTTCTCGTATTAACTATTCGAGACTACTATATCTGGCCACATTGGCCGGGGTGAGTCGTCTTCGTCGGTAAAAGAGGACATACGCCGATTCGGTCAAAACGCTCTTGGGAGGGATAGGCTCCACAACTTCGTCATCAAATTGCAACCAAAGAGGTTCCACCGATTTTCCTTGAAACTTCGCCATGGCTTCGGCAGCTACCTTGTTTTCGTTTACCTCTACTTTTGGCCGGCCAAAAGCTTTCCAGCCCGTCGGAGCTCCTGGTTCTCCTTCGCTCGCAATTGGCATGGTTGTTCCTGCGCCATTAAAATCATAAGCAACTTCTTCTCGTCCATCTTTACTGCAAGGAGTTGCTTTACAGGTTGCTACATAATGACCTCCGGTCATTCCTCCATAATGGTTCAGAACACCAATCAGATCATAAACGTAAGAATCCCCGTATTCGTCCTTTTGAAGAACTGGTGATTCTCCGTGACACCATTTTCTCATATCGAGACCTGTCAAAGGGAAGTTTACCTTTGTATTGATTTTTTCTCTCCATTTCTGAGATGACCGAAACCGCTTCATGTGAATTGTCAGGATATCCGGAAGACGCCACAGCACTAGACTCTGTTTGGCATCCGGTTGAAAATCCTTGCAACGTGGACAATACCAATTGTCAAGCTTCTGGATTTTGCAAAACTCGGTTAGACATTTCCCCAAGGGCATTCCTGCACTTCCACGACCTGATTGAGTTTTCTTTGCCTTTTGGTTAGCTCTGGTGAGGATCTCGGCACTAGCTTCGTCCACTACAACTTTTGGGGGGTAATACATGACCGGAGCACCGAGATAATTGGAATATTTCGAATTCGCTGGCAAGGAACTGGCGATCTTTTTGTCCGATGGTGGCTCTCTCCATTGTAGTACAATCGCATGTCTAGCACTGAGATAATTCCCAATAGTCCTCATCAAAGAAAAGGGAAACGCTACTTCTTCACTTGTAGGTCCTGGGATCGGGAAGTCAGCAGTACAGACTCGAACCTCAAATGGAAGTCGGTGGAGTTTCTCATTCACACGTTTTACAAGTGACGCTGATATTGACGTAGCGTCGAAGCTTGGATTTCGAAATCGTTTTCCAGGCGATGAATCTTTCGAAAAACCGAGAGCCCCATGCACATAGTCACGATCTCCTTCAACTAGTATGTCGATGAGTTCAGAAATAATGGTTTGAGTGCGTTCATACAAGCGGTCGATTTTTGCTTCACGCTCGCTTGCACCATCTACATCAATTGGTCCGATCGATCCGATTGGGCCCTGTCGGAGAAATCGAGACGCTTGTGCAAGAATTTGGGCTCCGGCTCTGGCTGTACTCCATTCGCTATGGCACTGAACGTAAAACGCTTGACCAAATAGATTTGGTATTCTGGTTGATCGATCCATGTACCGATGATGTACTATGAATTCTGTCGGCTTCGTCCTGGGAGTAGCATGAGAAAACAAAGGCCTGACTTGGCCACTGTTGAAATGCTCTATTGAGTAAGTTTCGTCCCATTTTGAGGAAAAATTATCAAAATGTATCCTAACTTTAGTTTTGCCTTCAACTTGAACGCCATTATCATTTTCGGTGGTATTCTCGATTATTTCAACCACGCTTCCTGGGTACCAATGCTTTTTGTGATCTATTGCATCAACGCGCAAGCCAAGCTTGAGTTCCTCATCTTTTTTGGGCCATAAGCTTCGAGATATAGCCTGAGCAATTGGAAGAGTATCTGTGTCGTATATACGACATTCTTCTGCATTGCCATATTGCATGATGGTGTTCTCGAGCTCAATTTGTTCTTTAGTATTTTGGGTATTTGAAAGGTTATCGAGTTCGTCGTCGTCGTCATATTCATCGTAGGTATACTCTGATTCTTCGCATATCCTTCCCTCTAGTGGTCTCGACCGCAAAGTCGATTCATAAGCAATAATTAATGCCGGGGATGCAGGAGATGTGTTCAAATCATCGTTTGTACTACGCTGTCGCGCGAATTGACTGCATGGACCCTTCTTGTTAGTCAAAACGGTAAGGTCGGTTCTCCTTCTCACAACACTACCATCATCCTTCTCTTTTGAAGCAAGTTTTTCTTCGGCACTGCAAATGATGAGTTTGGTCGCTGGGATCCCACAAATACTCTGTATCTTTAGTCTCAGGTCACTACTGTCGGCTAATCTAGACATAACAATAATGTACTGCTCAACGATGAAATGATTTGACGGTGGCTTTGAATTTGCTGAGTCACTAGAACCGAATCTGATCTTTTGTTTCCCATTTTTAATTTTTGCCCTATTTAAGACCCAGGGTGTATTGAATGCATTCGCGCGGCGAACGACGTAGCACTTAAATATCACATCGGTGACAGTTGGCAATGGCACTGATAACAAATTGAAAGGATCAAACTTTTGGCTTGAAAAACCGCAAGACGGACAAGTTGTTGTACTTAGCGTTTGACCTGTATGAACATCGGTTATTATTGAGCGACTCCGTCGTCGTTCTCTCCTCCAAGACTCTTCTCCAACTCTTGCGAGGGCTGTCATTTTTACCCAATCGTCCTCCAGCCCTTCCACGTATGGCTTCTTTCTAACGCGATTGCTATCCTCCATCAATGCATCTAAAACGTAACTCAATAACTCTTGAGCGTCCTGTTGATCAGCTCCAGCAAATACATCGGGCTTTAGTTTTGCGATTAATTTTCTAAACTGAAAAGGTGACTTTTCCCCGGCTTTGGCACTCCACATAAAACGGAGCAACTCAACAAATTCTTCGAGAAGGAACCCTTTTGTTCCTAAAGGATTATCTTTGTTCAAATCACCCGTTGTTTTGAATTCGCCACTGAGTAGATACGATCTTAACAAAGGAAAATAGCTGATGCACTGCAAGGCTGAATTTATGTAACATGTGTTGCCTAAGTTTGACAATCCACAAGCACCATGCCCTGGTATCGTACACACTTTTGTATTTTCTGTTGTATCCTGCAAGGCTTTCTTTACTTGTGTTGGGGCTTTGCTTTTGTTTTCGTTTGTTGCGTTTGGTGGACTTTGTGCTTGCTTCGTCGGAGTTGAAGGGATAGCATCTCCTTTATTCATCGTAAATCTCCCTGCTGTAGCTAATCGATCGAATTCAACGGGAATTCGAATCCATTCAGCGCGTCCTCCAAATTTCGAAAAATCTACTCGGATTTCCTTATATACTTGGCCAGGGTAATCTTCGATTGAATCATCATCATTTTCCTCGTCGGTATCGGGATCAATCACCTTCACGTGCGTAATTCGAACCTCATACCAGCGCCCGGTCTTTTCTTCTATGGCATCAACATTCATACCTATTAAATCTGGAGGCTTCGCCATGGGGGCCCCATGCTCATTCAAGCCAAGAAGCATGCGACGAAATCTCATGTCTCTATCAGCTAGTCGTCTTACCCTTCCAGCCTTAGCTGCTGCTTCCCGCGGCCAAACCATTTCGTTATTACTATTGGACACAGCAAATTCCACCAATACTTCACTCTCATCTGTTAGGCCTATACCTTCAACCGTAGCATTATCAGCATATTCTTCCCAGTTCAACATTAGCTCATCATAGTTTTCATTTAGCTCTCTCTCATCATTGTGACGCGGTAAGATTGCAAAACGATTCTTACATACCAAACTACAAGGCCAAGGCCCATATCGATCCTTTGGTCCAGTAGGATCGATTCGTTTCCATAGTCTGACCTTTCCGCGTCCATCGGTATCGTAGGCACTGTAGATATGAAAAGGCAACCGGGCAATCACTTCCGCATACAACCTCCAGAACGGTTGGTCGGGAGTAGCCATAACTCTGATAGTGAGTGGCCCGGCCTCGTTGTAATCTTGTTTACGGTACGGCTGCAATGGATCACAAAGTTGAAATTGTAGCACCCATGGGTGGGTTACAACTTCCAGAGCGCGTGGTATCCTTAGCATACGGCATCCATTATCAAATGGTGCTGTTGCCATCGAATCTAGGTCGGCTTCTGTTGGAATAGAGTAAATACCACGGTCCTGGTTGAAAAGTCCACCCTCACTCGAAGCAGGGCTAAGTAATTCAATGGAATCTTCAGTTGCGCCTTCAATCCTATGGTTACCTACCGCGAATTCTGGTGCACCGACCATACGAGGGAGAGGTGGTCCGCCGGCATACAGTTCAAATAGAATATCCCAAACAGCTGGGGGCACCAACACATAGTCTATGTCCTTTTTAAGTCCCTTCTTCATTAACTCGTAAGATCCCAGCGTGCCTGCAGCTATCACATCATCATGTCTATTTAGCAGTATTTCTGTACTTAGTTCTCCCGGACGCAAGCTACAATTTAGGGTTGATTTGGTGGAGAGTTGAGATACATTTGTTCTCGTGTTATCTTCAGCCCACGACCAACCGACATATGCTTCCCAATGATCCCACCATTTCTTGTCGATGCAATACATGACCCCAAAGCCAAGTCCACCTTTGTTATCAAAACCTCCTAGACCTCCGAATACTCTTCGAGGAATGTAAGATATATTGTTTCCCTTTCCGACAGTATCAGCGCTTTCATTATTTGTTTCATCGTAGCTATTGACTGATAGAACACGACGAACACTCTCCGATACCTTTTCCATTCCGCCGTATGCAGTGCAGTGAGATTTGGACCACGACGAAAGACCATTCGATGATTCCTGCCATTCTCTCCATCGCGATCCAACCATATCTCGTTCCATAGATGGGTTGGGAATCCAACCATGGGCATATAGTCGGTGCATAATAGCAGATATACAACCATTATCCAATGTCTTCTTACAAAAGTGCTCAAAGTCTAATATATTCATTTCAGTTGAAGCGATCGTTGATTGTGAATGCTCCTTCAACCAAATTGCCGCTTGTTCGGCAAATTTCATTCGACTTTTTTGAGTACAATAATCGTTGAGAAATTCAATTTTGTCTGAAATAGAACTACTGGTGTAATTTTTGTCACCAAATTGTTGTCTCTGATATTTCAATCGATCTAAGACATCGCTTTGTTGCGTTTCCGAATCATCAATGGTGAAAGAACCATTAGCATTAATGTTAGGATGTTCTTTTACGCCTGCCGATTCCCGACGTTTGAATCGAAAAGTATTTGCTACACCATTTGGTACCGTCGGTGATTTATGTTGGCTTGTATCCTTCGGACCTGATGTCTGATTTATATCCTTAGCAGGAGAGGACTGTTCATCTCTCGTCATCTCAACCTCAGGTATGAGAATTGCCATGAGAAAATGGATTACATCCGTCCCAGATATTTTTAAAGATAGATCATGTTGCTTCTGATTCCAGCGCTCGATCCTTGTTTCAAATAACGTATCACCTATCCGTGCTCCGGAAGATGTTGAATGTATAGATGATGGCCGAAAGGGGCATTTTCCGGACCCGCCTCCATACCAATAATAATGGGACAGCGACGCTAGACTAACGACAGAATCTTGACCAACTTCCATTAACCAAGTTGGTACTCCTCCAGCTGGATGATTTGTTAGAAATGATTGCAACACGTCTGGGGGTAGCAAAATATAAAATAGCAAATTCAGTTGTTGCTGCCGAGAGCCACCTATGTGTGGAGAATGAAAGAGTCAGTATTATCGTCATTAATACCAATGCCATCACATACTTTTTGTACGATGAGTCGAAAAAAGAAACTATACTTACGCAATGCCAGTCCGAGAATAAAAGATAGCGCATGCATTCCAACACCTAGTGGTATCTGCGGTTTTCGTTCACAGGTCGGTTCGGATGGCATCGGTATTTGTGGCAACTCGTTGTGAGTGCTTCCAAATTTACTACTGTTGTCTTTCTTGTCGCTAACACTTTTATTGACGTCCATCTCGAGATTATTAGCCTTGGCAGAATCGACTGCTATTTCGGCTACATTGTCCCACAGAACATCGTTGCAAAAAAGGGCCAATAGATATGTCGTTTCTACTGTTTTAATGGTAGAAACATTCTTTTTGCCCTTCGCAGGAGAGATGGTATCCAATGTAGTATCGCCAACATTTGTGTCAATAATCATGTTTCCGAAGTTCGTGGTCAGAAAGTCGGTGTTACACTTGACTTCTGGAACAGGCGGCTTTGATAATACCTTCTTCAAAACATGAGCATTCAATAAATGATGATTTTTCGCAATGCGATTGGTGTCATGAAATTCGTTGCCTGAAGAGTTCCCGGGGTTAGTGCCGCTTGATCGCCGCGTTTTCTTTCGATTTTTGCCACCATTGCTACTAAATTGCTGTTCAGTCATTAGTTGGGATTGTCTCACTGTACTTCGCACCCTACGTTGCAAAAATAAGAGTTCCGTATCAGACAATCTATTGGTGGCATCCGCCATAAGGTCTTGCAACGTGGCGTGTACGTCGGCGGGATCCAACAAAATATCTTTGTTCGCCAACCAGAGTTCTCGCCATTGCGGATCCTCGACTCCCACCTCAGTATTATTTATTTTCTTCGGTAAAGATGAATTCATTGTTCTCGTTGCATATTGTGCCGTTTTTGGAGTAGATGAGGGACCAGTACCATTTAAATAAATTTCCCTTTCATTCGACCCAACATTATCTTCATCGAAATTTGAAGCTCTGGTGTTCTCATCCGTTGTTATCGTATTCGTCGTTCCATGCTGGTTCCCGTGTTTCAGGGTATTGATTTGATTATTTTGATTCGGAGATTGTTGGCTCGCTGCACTCGACTCATTGTTCAAAAGCGGCTCTACGGCTGCATTAGCTGAATTTGAGGGCCCGCATCCCATTTTCAAGAACAAAGAGAGGACCTTTATTAACACTCAGAGAGAAATAGTTGTGAGAATCAACTTCACCGACGACTCCGATTGAATATCGACAACCTCTCGCAAAAAGACAAAATTGTATCGATGGGAAGTTCTTTATCGATTCCGTCCTGATTTGTTGCGTCTCGTATGATGTGTTATTTCCTGCCTGGTCTTCCGTGCCCCGTGATGTCGCAGCATGCAGATCAAGACGCAGAACAGCAGAGTTTACGTTCTGACGACACTAGATATCCTTGGATCAAATGCGAGAGGATATAAAATGCGCAATTATAAATCAAACGAAGAGGTTTGTATCGCTCTTCCTCCCGATATGAAGCAATCAGTCATAAAGTTGTGATTTCTGCGAGTATATTTTCAGACTGAATTCCCCGATGCGCACTCTTACTCGGATCTTCCGTTTTCAGGCAGAGATTCACTAAAAATGTAGGAAAAGTTCAGGTAGGTTTTGGTAGCGTAAAAAAGGGGGGTACTCTTTTTGCTTTTTCAAGTTTTAAAATCCCCGAGAATGTATTTTAAATGTCTCCATAATCTTGAGCACACTACTTATTTCTGTGCAAGATGTTTCAAAGAAAACAACAATATAGGCCTATTTTGTAACAACAGGTCACTACGTAACTATACTACTAGCTAGTATCATGTGTTATGCCATTCCTATATTTAACTTATTGTGAGGTGATAGACGAAGTAAAATATCCAAGACGTCTGACTTATTATTTGATCGTTATAGTATAATTCAGCCAATAAGTTTCAAAAGTGCATTTCTCACACGAACATTGTAGCCCAGAATCCCTGTCGATGCGAATAAAACACCTCTCTCTTTTAAATTTCTAATCTTTTATGGGTATCGATTTCACCCCTACAATTTCACAGACCACCACGGAAAAAATCCAGACGATTTAGCCACCTATTATCCTGGACTAATCTATTGTTGATTTTGTATTTCCTGAACCTTGGTCCAAACGGCTTGCAAGAACCCGTCGGCTTCTTCTTCCAAGACCACTTGTAATTCTTGCAAGAGTTCGGAAGTAGCCTTGCCCTGTATAATGTGGGTGTACAAAAAGTCGATAAGAGTGGCTTCTTCCTCTCCCATTGATTCCTTGACTTGGTTGGCCAAAAACTGTCGAAGCATGGGGTGAGACGATGGTGGCAGTGTGGAAGGAAAGTTTGTGGGATATTCGGTTTTTGCCTTTTTCGATGGCGGTAAGTCCGCATTCTGTTGCTGTGTCATCCACGCTGGTAGATTCGACCGTCCGCGCTTGCCGGAATCGGCAGCCGCCCGGGGAGGAGGAGGTAATCCCAGTGATGGAGGTGGTGGTGGGCCTCCACCAGGGAGTGGGGGCTGTGGGAGAGACGCTTGTGGCGGAGCTGGCAAAGGAACCGGTGGCGGTGGAGCTCCTGCGCCGAGTCGTTGCCGCATGTTCTTCTTTTCGGCATCCACTTGGGCACGGATTCTCGGTCGGAGTTCATTGAGTTTCTTGGCAACTAACTCCATTCGCTGCGTCTTTTGAGACCCGTGCGTTTGGTCGAGTTTGCGTCGAAATTCCTTAACCGCCTCTAGTACCTGCGGTGCGTTGAGTGGATCCTCATCGGCATCGTATGCACCCACTCCTCCCGCAGCAGCTGCCACCTTGTCGGCATCCAGCAGTTTGGGTTGGCCATCTTCATCATTGCCATTAGAATGAGAATTATCGGTCTTGTTGTCGCTTTCTCCTGCCTTATCACCATTTGTCTGTGAATTCGTAACGCCAGTATTGGTGCCGTTCTTCTTGTCAGAATAAGAGGTTTCCAAACTCTGCCAATTACTCCACAGCTTATCACCTAGTACCTTCTTTGAAGTTTCGTCCATCAGTGGAGGAGGTAACGGGATATCGGGGGACGAAGGGACCATGTAACATCGAATGTCTTTGTATCGATCATCTAATTGATCCGAAAAGTTTTTAAAGGAGGCCACCACCTTTAAAGCCTGGTCGGGGTTGAGCATATTGATGAGGACAGTCTTTGTTTTGTTTTCGTTCGCATCACCTCCCTCGTTCGCAACCATATCTACGTCTAAACCGGATGGATCGTCTTCGTTGGTGGGCTTCTTCCTTTTTGGCATGCGTGGATAGAACAAACACGTCTTTGCCGTCCCGCAGGGATACAACCAGTCTCGTACCTGCTGGTATCCGATGAAAAAATGAGGCATGTTTGTGATTAATATGGTGTTTGTGAACGGAGAAAGGCCCATCCCCCCGCGTGGGGCCATAACCGGCGGGCCAACGGGCATTGGTGGAGGGGGAAGCGCGGCTCCACCATGGGGAGGTGGTATTGGGAGAGAGGGAAGAGGCGGTGGTGGTGCCGACATGATAACTAAGGATGGAATGTTTTGTATGTCGCATCTCGCGCTTCGGAATCAACCCTTGCATTAGGGTGCGATCTAGGCTCGCTGGGGCCTGTGTAAAATTCGTCTGGCGTCGTCAGTAACTGAAGTCGAACTAATCGATTTGTC
>Ga0163111_10002404_pt1 | contig 11855 bp, 7 predicted proteins | sample CRUFie1St18metaG_FD_109645 | JGI IMG/M metagenome (GOLD analysis project Ga0163111, IMG submission 109645) | Marine microbial communities from the Costa Rica Dome - CRUD Field 142mm St18 metaG | ecosystem: Environmental > Aquatic > Marine > Oceanic > Photic zone | place: Costa Rica: the Eastern... | reverse complement strand
GAAAATAAAGATTATGAATTATTAAAAGAAGAATTAGGTGATTTACTTTTACATGTTATATTCCAAGCTGAATTAGCTAATGAACAAAATCAATTTAACATTTATGATTCTATTTTTAATATAAATCAGAAACTCATTAAAAGAAAACCACATATATTTTCAACTTCAAATAAAAAAAAGAAAATAGAAAATTGGGAAATAGCTAAAAAAAATGAAAAAAATCGCATAAGCGCACTAGAAGGTGTTCCTAACACACTCCCCTCATTAACAAAAGCTAGACGAATTCAAGAAAAAGCAGCAGGAGTAGGTTTCGATTGGGATAATTTAGATAACGTATTTAAAAAAATAAATGAAGAAATTGATGAGCTTAAAGAGGCTATAAACACTAAGAAACAAAGTAAAATTCAAGATGAACTTGGTGATGTAATTTTTTCTGTTGTTAATTTAAGTCGACACATTGAATGCGATCCTGAGCTATCTCTAAATAAATCAACTAAAAAATTTATCAACAGATTTCAAAAATTAGAAAAGTATATGGAAAATAAAAATTCTAGTGTTGAAAAAAAGAGTTTAAAAGAATTAGACCGAGCTTGGAATATAATTAAAAATAAATCTAATTCAGAATCAGATTAACTAAAATTACAACATCAAGTATATTAATAATACCGTCAGAATTCATATCCCCATTTAAATCATCTTCTGTTTCGTTAAGAGCCATATTTACAAGCAATATAACGTCAAGAACATTAATAATTTCATCACTATTTAAATCACCCAGAATATTTTGCTGCTCAAAATAATCGATACTATATTTGCTAGCTCTTGCAATTAGTGAGTTATTATTACCCGGATAATCATATTCCCAAACTATTTCTCCACTGTATGTTACTTCCCGTATTTCAGTATCATCTGCATCCGTTAGAATTGTATTACCATTAGGCAATCTGAAGCAACCACCTTGAACACCAGTATAAAATCCTGCACCCGGATAATACATCCATTCTTCTTGTAATGGTAAATAAGGTTGACCATCTGAAATTTGATAGGTACCATTACTAAGAAGAGGTGTTACCAATTCTAATCCTGATGAAGCATTTACTCCTTGCCTATTATTAAATAAAATTAAATTGCCTTCACCAGGAAAGTCTTTTTCAATCCAATTTACACTATGCTGGTCATCTAATTGTTGGTCGTTGTTGTTTCCTCTATCATAATTTTGGGGATTTCCCCATCTATATAGAAAATCACCACCCATACCTGAATTGCCTCCGCTGTGTGATGCAGCTTCTTCTGTTGTAGTACTATGATCAATGATATAGATTTCACTTTGAAATCTTGATGACATAACAATTTGGTCTAATTCTTCATTATAGTCAATGGCATTGATATGAATCCAATCTGCATTAGATCCTCCTGGGCCACCTGAACTACCAACATTACCACAATTTATATCCATAAGTTCCGGATGGTCTGCTATTGCACCATATGTTGCATTATATTGTGGTCCTCTATCTTGAACAAGATGATCAAATATATGCCATTCCCATACAATTTCTGCCCCACCGGTTTCTAAATTTGGTTCTATTTCTAAAATAGCTGTACCCCACATTTGATTTAATGGGTTATTAACATCTTCTCTTCCCATTTCGCTCCAAGTGCTCTCATAAAACCTTTCCCAGGCTACCATTAAAATATTACCGTTAGGCAATGGTTCAACATCATGGTGATGCTGATATTGGTTATCAGATAATTCATAAGACCAAAGTAATTCGCCTGACCAATTATACAATGCGACGCCTCCCCCAACACCTCCTGCTTCCATAGTAGGATTTTGTACTCTATAGGGATACACTAAAATTGAATTTTCGTATCCGTTACCATCAAATCCATATATTTCACCACTAACGAGGTAAGGCATACTTGCTGGTCCTCTTTCGTGAGACCATGATTGCACTATGTCAAAATCATTGTTGATTAATCTAGTTTGAGGTGTCTGATTAGTTTGAGGTGTGAACAAAGTATATCCATCGAATGCATTTTGACTGAATATTAAACTTAAAAGGAATATGCAGTAATTGGATTTTTTCATAAGTAATGTTCTCTTTCTTAAACTTTAAAAATTTAAATATAAAATCATGCAATCTATATTAAATTAATGTAATGGGATGTTACAGTAATTAATAGATTAATCTTAATTACGTAAATTTAAATAATTACAGGTAATTTATGTATATAAATGTTTCTACGTTAAAGAGAATAAAAAAAACCTATAAAATTTTAAAATTTAATTTTGGAATTAAATTTCTTTCAATTCTAGTTGGATTTTATATTTTATTGGTTCGCATATTAGTATTTATTTTTTCTATTTTTGATTATATATTTTATCCTAAAGTCAGATTTTTAAAAATAAAAAAACCAATAGTTATTGTTGGGAATCCTAGATCAGGCACAACATTTCTTCATCATTTTTTAACAAGAAATAATTTTGGAACAGGATCCCAATTATGGCAAATGTTATATCCATCTATTTTGTTGCAAAAATTAATTAAACCATTGCTTCCATTCTTAGAAAAATATAGTCCAACTAGATATCATAATACTGATGCACATAAAACAAGTTTAACATCTGTCGAAACAGATGATGCATCTATTTTTTTTAGATATTTAGATGGTTTTTTTCTGTATGGATTCTTATTATCTTGGGACGAAAATGATTTATTTGATTGGGTTGACCCTCAAAAAAGAGACACTTCAAATAGAGATTTTAAATGGCTTAGGCATATATGGAGAAGAGTTTTAATTTTTAATAATCAAGATAGAATCATTGGTAAATTGTTTTCATTAAGTGCAAATATGCCAAAGTTCCAAAAACAATTTCCTGATTCTAAAGTATTATATATGGTTCGCGATCCGTTAAGTGTTATTCCGTCTGGATTGAGTTTAGTCACAGGAGTTTTAGATAAAATGTTTGGATTTTGGTCATTATCTGAAGCTAAAAGAAAAAGATTCATTGATAATTTGTATAAAGGTTTAGTTGAGTTATTAAATCGATTTCACTTTGATTGGAAGAATAATAAAATCAATAAAGATAAAGTAATGATTGTTCATTTTGATAGAATGATGAATGATTTTGAAGGGTTGATGATAGATATAAGTAAATTTTTAGATATAGAAATAAATGAAGAATTGAAACAAGAAATTTTGGATATATCGGTAAGTCAAAAATCTTTTAAAAGTAAGCATAAATATGATTTAAATAAATTTGGTTTATCAGAAAATAAAATTAAAAAAGATTGCAAAAAAATATATGAAACCTTTATTAATTAAGAATTTTTTTTATAACCTTTTAATAGTATTTTTTCTAAATACTATTCTTTGTATGGATAGTTTAATCCCTGACAAAAATAAATCAAATTGGGAAATTTTAAAGGATGAAAATATATGGGTTGGTTATAAATATAATGATGATTTACCGTGGGTTAGATCTGTTACGGAGTTGCCTTATAGTATTGATAAAATCACTCCCATAATAGGTGATTTCGAAATTTATAGTAATATTTTTTTAAGAATCATCGAATCTAAAGTTATAGATTCTGATAATAATATAGTTTATTTAAAAATTGATATGCCTATTTTTAATGATAGAGATTATATTGTGAAGTATAAATCTTTTGAAGATAATAATGATGTGATTTTTGAATGGTATTCAATAATTGATGAAGAAGTCCCAGAGTATGATAATATTATTAGATTAAAAAGAGCGGCTGGTCAATGGAGATTAACACCAAAATCGACTGATGTTACATTAATATCGTATACATGGAATGGAGAATTGCTTGGAAACTTTCCTAACTTTTATTTAACAACTGCATGGGAAAAACAAGGTACAGAAATATTAGAATGGTTATCAGAGGCATTGAGCAAATAGTATGAAAATATTAATTAGACTATCGTTTATATCAATTTTATTTTGTTATTTTGATTATAATAAATTTGTATCTGATATAAACTTTTCATCATCAGGATACGCAAATATTTATGCAATAAACAGAATATCAGATTCAGAATTAATAAAATTACCATTCAGATTGATAAGTTATGATTTGGGTTTTAATTATAATGATTATAGTTTTAATATCAATTGGGGATTAGAACATAAAATTAAAACTTTAAACTCAAAACAACCATTGAATAGTTTTTTGTTTGATTTAATTTCAAAAAGTAATGTTGATTATAAATCACAATTTAAAGAATTTTATTTTAGTTATTTTCCTTCATATGGTGAAATTAAAATAGGAAAACAAATTCATTCTTGGGGAGCAGTAGATGTTAATAGTCCTGTGGATGTTTTAAATCCTATTGATTATTATTATTTATTCACTGACTCAGATGAAACAAAAATCGGAAGAAATTCTTTTCTTGTTGATTTATTTTTTAATTCATTTAAATTAGAATTATTATTAATGTCAGGACATTTACAAAATAATATTCCAGCAAATGATCCTAATTTTCCAATTACATTACCTGCAAGTGTACAAAATTATCAATTTTTAGATAAATTACCAGAATATGGTTTAAATAGTCAATTTTCAAAACCAATTGAATACGGAGGTTATTTACAATATTCTATGGACGAAATGGATTGGACACTTTACTATTTTTCGGGTTATGATAGAAATTTTAATCTTTACGGAGCAAATGTTTTTGCAGATGAATTTGATATAAATACAGTTACAGATACTATATTTTCATATAGATCAACTCAAATGTATGCATTATCAAATGTAAGTTTTTTAGGCGATATAACTTTGAGGTCTGATTTAGCATATTTTGAATCAGATTCTGGTGATCAAAAAATTGATTCAAGACCATATTATGGCCAAGATCCTATAAGTCAATTTATTGATTTTAATACAAATTTAGCTTCAAGTTATTTTAATATTTCAGGCAAATATTATCAATATTCTCTTCAATTAGAATATAGTTTGCCATTCAATTTAGACATAACAACACAATTTTTTGGGTATGAAAAAATTGATGTTAAAGGAGAGATTGTTGATGTTGAACTAACAAATTTTTCAATTTATTTAGATGGTAAAAATTTCTTTTATCCAGGTATGGGTTCTTCAACAGCTACTTTAGCTAAAAAAGGATTCCTATATAATTTAAAGAAGACTTTTTTGGATGAGAGTCTCGAATTTCAAATTTCTAGTTTAATAGATACTGAAGATAAAGGTAGCTTATCTCAATTCAAATTAAATTACGAATTGTCCGATAATTTTAATTTATCATTGTTATATTACAAAGGTAAAGGTAATAAATCTAAATTTCCGGATGATGATGAAACACCAGAAATTGATGAAAGTTTACTATATCCTTTTAATGCGATGGAAAATTTTTCACACATACGTGCACAAATCCAATATTATTTTTAATATATGATTAAAGTTAAAATAACTGGCACAGGCATATATCTGCCTCCTAAAATAGAAACTGCATTTGAGTTATCAAAAAAGATAAATAAGTCTGAAGATTGGATTATAAAAAGAACTGGCGTTAAAGAAAGAAGGATTTCAGATTTAGATGTTGATATGATGGGAGCCCATGCTTGTAAACAGGCAATATCAAATTTAGGTCCGCCTGATTTAATCATCAATGCTTCTGGAGTTCCAAAACAAACCATACCTGATACTTCAGTTTTCATTCAAAAAGAATTGGGTTATTCTGGAATCCCTTCATTTTCAGTTCATTCAACTTGTTTATCATTTTTAACTGCATTTAATATTGGTGCAAATTTAATTCATAATCAACAATACAAAAGGATATTAATAGTTTCTTCAGACAAAGGATCTATTGGTAGGAATTTTTCAGAGCCCGAAAGTTCAGCTTTGCTTGGAGATGCTGCAGCTGCAATCATTTTAGAACCAACAGATGAGGAATCAGGTATTGTAGATTATAGAATGAACACTTTTCCGGAAGGAACTGATTTGACGGTTGTTAGAGGAGGAGGAACATTTCGACATCCAGATAATCCCAAAACCTTAAATTCTGATAATTATTTTAGTATGTCTGGACCTAAGGTATATAAAATGGCACGAAAAATAGTATACAATATGATGCATGAAATTTTAACAGATAATAATTTAAAAATTTCTGATATAGATTTACTAGTCCCACACCAAGCATCGGGTACCGCAATCAAAGCTTATTCTAAATTTGGTGGATTTCCAGAACATAAAGTCATTAATATAATTAATAAATATGGAAACTGTGTATCTGCGTCAATACCTTTAGCTTTATGTTTAGCAATTAAAGATTCAAAAATAGAAAATGAAAATTATTTAATGCTGGTTGGCACAGGAGCTGGCTTATCCGTGGCATCATTAATTATAAAATTTTAACTTACTTTTGTAGGATTATTTTTTCACTCAAACTCATTTTTTCATTAGATATATTTACAAAATAAATGCCTGATGGAATTTCTTTAGCATTCCAAATAATGCTATGATTTCCATTTTGCATGAACTGTTTATCTAATAGAGTTTTTATTTTATTACCGTATAAATCATATATTACAATATTAACTTTTTCATTTGATTTAGTTGTAAAATTAATTCTGGTGATTGGATTAAAAGGATTAGGGAAAATATTGTCAATAGAAAACCCAAAATCATCATTAGGAATATTATTTAACCATGAACAGTCTTGTTCAACTGTTATCTGTACTGAATAATAATATTGTTCTAAACTTGTATTGAAGTGATTACTATTAAGAACACAATCAGGGACATTCTCACATAACATATTCCCCCCAATTGCAAAATATGGGTAACCAAATGTATCATCATCATTCCAATTTAAATCAAGATCACAAAAATTACTTGGTAACTCAATAATATTATTATTAAAAATCCAAAGATATGTGAGTATATCTAAGTTAAGGATAGATGAAGGAATAGAATTTATTTCATTGTAACCTAAGTCGAGAATGAATAAATTTTCTAAATTACCAAAATCTTCAGGAAGATAAGTCAATTTATTATTGGAAATATATAAATTAACTAATTTATTTAAATTTGTAAATGATTCAGGCAAACTTTCTATTTGATTCCATTCTAAATAAAGAGATCTTAAATCATCGAGTTGTCCAAATGATTCGGGTAATGTATGTATAATTTCATCTACTCCACTAAAATAATATCCGGCAACTAAAAATCTTAGTCTTCCTGTATTCCATGTTTGTGTACCAAGTTTGAACGGATCTGATATATTTTCAAATTCATTTACCAATATGATGTCTTGCAAAGCAATAACATCATTTTCCCAGAAGCAAGGGTTATATTCTTGATCTTGGATATTTATATTAAAATATTCATCTTCAACTCCATCTGCTATTTCTGGTAAATATAAGTAACCATCATCACATACTCTAGCGCCTTGATCAATCCAGTCAGCAATTATATTTATATTTTCATCTGATAAATCTGGTAATGTATATGGAGGCATCCATCCATCTTGTACACTTAACCAAAGTAAACTGCTTTGATGATCACCAGGGACAACAATTCCGCTATTCATTACTTCTTCATAACTAGTTAATCTTAATCCGGCAGATGCTTGATCCCCAATATGACATTCTGCACATTCATTTTGATCAAATATAATTTGAATATCATTGTAGTATGATAAACTGAAAATTATATTTGTTATGATAAATAAATTTGAAATATTTTTCATTAACTAAGCCCTACTATTTTAATAAATTTATTTTCTTCGAGAGAACCTTGTTCTCTGATTTTAATGTTAAAAAATATATACCTGATGGATGAAATTTACCATCCCATTTAAATTTGTTTGAACCGTGATTCAAATAACCATCATAAATATTATCTATTTTTTTACCACTGATATCGTATATTTCAATATTAACATATTGATTTTCAAAAGAATTAATTTCAAATGTTGTAGATGGGTTAAATGGATTTGGATAAATATTATGGATTTCAAATTTTGAAGGTAGTATTTCATTATTATTCATAATTTGTTCGTTTAGAATTGTTAAAAATTTCTTTTGTCCAGGCATAAGAGATATTGTTCCCTGATAATATTCATTAAAATCGGACGTCGTACTATTTATTTTATATGTTATAGTTTTACTCTTTTCTATATGGTTAATAGGGTAAAAATTAAAAGTCATGTTTTGTTCATCATCATAATAAAATTCATAATTAAAAACTTGTTTATAATCTCCATTATTTTTGATTAAAACATTTAAAGAGTCTGTTTCTTGCATGTTAATTTCTGAACCATTATCTGCTAATTGTGGGAAAATTAAGCTGAAAGATGCAGGGAAAATTCCTGGAATTTTCATTGCTCTATAAACAAGGCCATCTGGCAATGATAAATTATAGTTTGCCTGCCAAACTAATTCTCCATTTTGATCGACCTCCACGCTTGTACCGCCGCCACCAATCGTAGTTGACAAGTAATTTCCGTTACTCAATTTTTGTGTATTTCCAGAAAGATAACCATATAAGTTTTCTGGCAAAACATATTCCCAATCCAATTGAGCATCACAACCATTTGAGGTTTCATCAATTTCTATTTCAATTGATCTGGAAGTCTTTACATCTTGATTTAGATATTCAGTACTCAAATTCCCATTATCAAATGTGAGAATATTTCCATTTTCTAGTTTAGTAACACTATGTTGAAAGCTAAACCCTAAATCTTGTCGACAGTCAATGTCGCCTGAACCTAATTCACGTCCTAAATTCCATATTACGTCTCCACTTGGATATGCAATCTTTGTTATTCTAGATAAATGTCTGGATGATAAATATAGAGCACTTTCGTCTTCATCAAACCAAATAGCATTTGCATGCGTCCAATCAAATCTATTAGTATTGTATGCTTCAAACCAAATTCCACCTAGAACATCATAGTCTTCCATATTAAAGTAATCAAAAACATCCCATGTCCAAACCTCTTCTTTAGTATCTGCATCCCACTCAATTATTTTATCACCTAGCCATTCAAATTCAATTGTTTCACCATCAGCTACAAAACCCAATGATTGAAATAGAGGAGTCCAGTTTCCAACAGGTATAGGGCCCATTTGGCTAGAAGTCCCAAGACCAATATAATTTCCATTTGGTAATTGGAAAATATCATGATGAATGAAATTTTGACCAGGCTCTTGCCACTCGATACCATTCTCAAATGAAAATTTAATACCTGGGTAATTATTTTCAGCATTATTTCCAATATATTCCGAACCAAAAAATCTTCCATGTTCATCTGTATTGTAGAAGATTATATCTTTATCGCCAGTATTCCATATTTCTCTCCCGTCTTGATCAATTACAGCACTGTAATAATCAAAAAAAGAACCAAAAATTGTTAAACCTTGTTGAGAATCTTCATTGATTAAATTTGTAGAAGTATTTGAAATAGCAGAATTTGTTGTAAAACTAAATGGACCAAAGCTTTCATTATGCCCATCATTACTATAGGCAATTATTTTCCAGTAATATGTTTTATTCCATTCTATTAATTCTTTTTCAATATGTATTAATGATTCATAGACATACTCATCACATATTATACATTCACCATCTATATCATCGATATTTTCAGAGACATCTAAAATATAAAATGCATTATCTGGAACTTGCTCCCATTCAAATAGTACATGAATTTGGTTAATATAGCTGTCATTTTCAGGCTTCAAAAGTCCACCAAAACAAAAACTACTTGTTAGTAATATCAAAAACAAACTCTTCATTTTAGTTGGTGAGTATTAAGTTTAATAGTATCGTAATATCCAAAACATTTAATATACCATCTTGATTCATGTCTGCTGTTGATAAATCTACATTTGATTGTCCTAATATCATATTAACAATCGCAATAACATCAAGTATATTTATTAATTCATCACTATTAACATCACCTAACACTGCACCATTTACAATCAATGAAAATGGTAAAGAAGTAGCTCCCCCATTTGAATTAATGTTTACGAATGCTTCGTACGAAGCATCTAATAGACCATCAGTATTAACATTAAGATTAATTATATCGCTTTGACCAGCAATTATAGTACCTTGATTAGGATTTATCGATAGCCATTCCGGTGACTTTTCAAAAGTAAGGTTGAAATTATTAGATAAATTATCATCTCCAAAAATAAATTGTGAACCTATAGTTGAATTTTTTTGTATACCTACAGAAGCATCATAATCTCCAATTAGGTTTCTGTAATTAATATCAATCTTACCAGATGGATATAAAACAATTTGGAAATCATAAGATGTATTTGGGAAGTTAGTATACCAATGCGCTACTTCATTAAACCAAATGACCATTCTATTTTCATTAGTATGATAGTAAACATTTCCTGAGCAATATTCATTACAAGAGTCATTTATAGGATTTAAATCATCCCATAATCCAAAAATAGCAGCTCCATTTATTTGACTTGATGGAATTGCGGTATTTTCCCATGCATCACTATTATCTTCAAAACCAACCCATCCATTTGGATTTATAAATAATTGATTATAAGTCGTATTTACTAATGAATTTGAATAAAATGGAAATTCAAATCCTATTGATATGTAACCTCCAGCATTGTCATTATCTGCAAAAGGATAAATTGTAGCTTCATTCTCAATGTCTACCCAATCATAATTTGTATTATTATCTATTGTAGAATTTGTCCAAAAATAATTACCACCATCAGGCCCATTTCCTGGTAATAAAAATGGTGAAGAGGATATTGTATAATTTAATTCAGAATCTTGTTCCCCTGTATTTTGAACTGACATTGTAAAATCTTGGTTTTCATTAGTATTCATTTCAATACTTAAATCAGGTGCGTTGTATGAAAGTTCTGGATCAGGCAAATCAATGGCATCAATTCCATCAATAAAATTAGTTCCTGTATTATCCGGATCCAAATATGTATTAAGACCTAGATTCCATGAAGTGCTAAATTTACCATAAGTATCATATGTAATAGATGTACATGAAGCAGTACCACCATATAGTTGGCCTATAATTCTTTGTGAGTTGCCATCAAATAGTGGAGATCCAGAAGAACCAGGCTCTGTAGTACCGTCTTCCCATTGATTAACATCCCAATAATTGCCTGCATTAGATGCATTATTGTAATCAAAAGATATTTTTTTTATATCTCCACTTGGATGATGTATACCTACTGGAATACTTGGAGTTATTCCAGTGGCATCCCAACCAGCATAGTGTACTTCATATTCTTCAGGCGGTGTTTCATTTAATCTAAGCAATGCTACATCTGATGTAGAACTATTTACTAAACGTGTTGAACCTTGTACAGTCATATTTGTTGGACCATTTTGATTTGAACACACAGGACTTTCATAGTTAAACATAAAAATCCAGTTTTGATCCCCCCCTAAACAATGATTCGCCGTTAAGAAATAAGGTGTAAGATCTTGTCTAACATTATTAATAAGAGTACCCGTACATAATCTTGAGCCTCCACTAGTTAATATCATAGCAACTGATCTAACCTCATCACTCCATTCAGAAAATTCACTACAGTTAACATTATTGTTGCATGAACCTGAATCTCCATAACCTCTTGTTTGATTAAAGAATACATCTCTATATCCGTGTATCACACTTCCAATTGATATCTGACCATTAAAATCTACATCGTAAGGTTCGAAATATTCTATTATTGTTACATCACCTTTTGTTGGGGCTGTAGAAAAAGTTTTGTATTCCTTATTATTGAGGTGAGTAAATGCTCCTAAAACATGTTCCATATTTTCATCATAAACAAACATTTCGGCACCTTCAGGTAT
>Ga0163111_10002403_pt1 | contig 11861 bp, 10 predicted proteins | sample CRUFie1St18metaG_FD_109645 | JGI IMG/M metagenome (GOLD analysis project Ga0163111, IMG submission 109645) | Marine microbial communities from the Costa Rica Dome - CRUD Field 142mm St18 metaG | ecosystem: Environmental > Aquatic > Marine > Oceanic > Photic zone | place: Costa Rica: the Eastern... | reverse complement strand
GTGCGATCTATAGCTTTATACTTACTGCACTAATTTTAATATTGGTGGAGCTAGGCGGGATCGAACCGCCGACCTCAACACTGCCAGTGTTGCGCTCTCCCAGCTGAGCTATAGCCCCACAAACGGCCTCGACGAACGTCGAGGGGCGCAACAGTACGGATCCGACCTAAGGGTGTCAAGCGAGGATGGCTGCCATCAACGCTGAGCAAACCATGCCGCTACAGCCACCGGTCATTCTGGGGCGTAACGCCAGCGGTTTAACTTCACAGCCTCGCCATCGGTAGTAACATAGGCGCTCCTAGTTGGAGGAAGTCCCTATGTTCGCCAGATCCGTTCTCATCATCCCCGGTGCTATCTTCATAGTTTACGGCGCCATGTGCTGGTATAACCCCGAGCTACCTGCCGAGTACGCGGGCCTGTGGGTCGCTCACCAGGATGGCCTCGCGGAACTGGCGGCGATGTACGGCGGGCTCCAGCTATGTCTGGGCTCCATCATCTTTTTGTCTGGCATCTTAAAAGGCTATTTGCGGCCGGGTCTGTGGCTATCGATGATGGTGCTGGGCGGATTAGCGGCGGCACGTGGGAGCGTGGCCTTTGGCAACTTCGACCTCACCGTCCAGGCAGCTCAGGGCGCGGCCGATGTGGCAATGAGCTCGGAATTTACCGGCTATACGTGGTACGCGATTCTCTTTGAATCAACCTTTGCGGTGCTGGCTGGACTCTGTTTGCTCAACAAGCAAAACGTCAACTGATCAACCCAGAGCGAGTTCCACGTAGGCCTTCTCAAGGCGTTTCGCAGCCTTCTTCGAGACTCCGCCACAAACCTCGATGGCGGCCCTCAAGCGCGCTCGCGTGAGGTCGGCCCCCAGAATCGCCATCGAATCGGGTATTGAGTACGCCACCTTTTGCCCCGAGAGCGCCACAAATAATGGCGCGAACAGCACCTTGGGTTTGAGCGCCATGGCATCGGCCAACTCTTTTAGTGCCGCAAACAGCGCATCCCGGCTCCAGTCCTGTTGAGCCTCCAAACGCCACAGCACAAACAGCATTTGCGTCACTAACTGCTCACGCTCCTCATCACTGTCGGCAAAGGCTTCTGCCGCCATCGGAATCTCGCCTGAGACCAGATACGACGCCTGTGGGATCAGATCGGATAGCACCTCGATACGACCCTGCGCGTGAGGCAGTATCCGCTCGAGCATCTCGCGGTTCAGCGCCCAGTCACGCAGCCTGCGAATTAGCTCATCAGCACTGAGCGACTCCCGAATCCATAGACCATTTAACCACTTCAGTTTCTCTACATCGAATACCGGGCCACCGAGCGACACCCGGCTGATGTCAAAGGCCGCCTGCATCTCGTCCAGGGTGAACTTTTCTTCCTCGTTGGGCATAGACCAGCCCATCCGCCCCAAATAGTTCACCACAGCCTCGGACAAAAAGCCCATGCGCTGGTAATAGAGAATGCTGGTGGGGTTTTTGCGCTTACTAAGCTTCGACTTATCAGGATTGCGTAACAGCGGCAAATGACACAGCACCGGCATGTCCCAACCAAAATACCCGTAAAGCAGTTGGTGTTTGGGCGCGGAGTTAATCCACTCCTCACCGCGAATCACATGGGTGATCCCCATCAGGTGATCATCCACCACGTTGGCAAGATGATAGGTCGGCAGACCGTCTGACTTGAGGAGGATCTGGGCATCTACCATGCCCCAGTCGAGCTCAATCGTGCCTCGGAGCATATCCTCAACGGCGCACACGCCATCCTCTTCAGGGACCATCATACGAATTACATAATCGTCACCCGCCGCCTTGCGCGCCGCCTGGTCGTCTTCTGACAAAATCAGGTCGGAGGGCTTCAAGGCAGTCGATTGACCGGCCTCACGCCGCGCCTCTCTAAGGGTATTCAGCTCCTCGGACGTCCGATAGCAAATAAATGCATGGCCCTTTTCAACCAGTTCCCAGGCGTAGCCACTGTAGATGTCAGCCCGCTCACTTTGCCGATACGGACCCATGGGACCACCCACATCGGGGCCCTCGTCCCAGTCGAGCCCTAGCCATCGGAGTGACTCAAAAATTTTCGCCTCTGCCTCGGGCGTGCTGCGCGCCTGATCGGTATCTTCGATGCGCAGCACAAACTGACCACCGTGAGCATGGGCAAAACAGCGATTAAATAGCGCCATATAAGCCGTGCCCACATGGGGGTCACCGGTGGGTGAGGGCGCTACGCGGGTTCTGACCGTCATGGGAAGTCACTGTGATACGAAGGCTGAGGACAAAGTTTACCAAACACCGCCTAGCGCGTAGGCAGGGATTGCTCGGTTTTTTGCGTCACCTGCGGGCTCTCATCTGCCCGGAAACTCCGGTAGCATAAGCACATTCTGTGGGCAGGAAATCGGTTTTGAGACACCCCCTTTCAGGCGCGGCCGCGCGGCAGCGTCGCGTCATACCATCGCGACCAACTACCACAACCGCGAGGCGCTCCTCGCTCCGGTACCTATCAGTGTTTGCGTTTGCCCTGACGGTGCTCAGCGCCTGTGGCGGTGGTGAAAGTAACGTGGTCACGGGCAATCGCGACGGCGTCCTGCACTACGGTAACGGCACCGAGCCCCAGGGCCTCGACCCCCACGTGGTCACGGGCGTCCCTGAGAATCACATCATTCGTGCGCTGTTCGAAGGCCTGGCGGTAAAAAACCCAATCACGCTTGAGCCAGAGCCTGGCGTCGCCGAGCGCTGGGAGTTCAGCGACGAAGGCCGAGTCATTACCTTTTATCTCAATCCCGAAGCCAAATGGTCCAATGGCGAGCAAGTGACAGCCAGCGACTATGTTTGGAGCTGGAACCGCGCGCTGCACCCGATGACGGGTAATGAGTACTCCTACATGCTCTTCCCGGTGGTCAATGCTGAGGCGTACTTGAAAGGCGAGATCACCGACTTCAATGAAGTCGGCGTGAAGGCTCTCGATGACACCACTCTTGAGGTAACCCTAAACGCCCCGACGCCCTACTTTGTGCAGCTCATGGATCACTACAGCACCTTTGCGGTGCACCCCGAAACGCTCATGCAGTTCGGCGAGATGACCGACCGCTACACGCCCTGGACCCGGGTCGGCAACATTGTCAGCAACGGTGCCTTCACTTTGACCGAATGGTCACTCAACCGCCGAATCATCGTGGAGAAAAGTGAACACTACTGGGACCGCGACAAGGTGTCGCTGAACGCCGTGGTCTTCTATCCCATGGAGAATGTGGTCAGTGAAGAGCGCATGTTCCGGGTTGAGCAGTTGCACTACACGCAAGTCGTCCCGCTCGACAAAATCCCGCTTTACCGCGATATGCCCGACACACCCTACGTTCAGGCACCCTACCTCGGCACCTACTACTACCTGATCAACACCAAGCGGCCGCCGGTCGATGACGTGCGCGTGCGCCAGGCACTGGCGTTATCCGTGGATCGCGAAAAGCTGGTGCGAACCGTGTTGCAGGAAACGGCAGTGCCCGCCTACTCCATCACGCCGCCGGATACGCTGGGATACTTCCCACCCAAGCTTTTTAACTACAACCCCGAGCGCGCCCGAGCGCTGCTTGCCGAGGCGGGCTACCCGAACGGCGAGGGATGGCCAGGGCTGGAGATCCTTTACAACACCAACGAAGGCCACCGGAAGATTGCGGTCGCGATTCAGCAAATGTGGAAGTCAGAGTTGGGGATTGATATCACAATCACCAATCAGGAGTGGAAGGTCTACCTCGACTCCGTGACGCAGATCGATTTTCAGATCGCCCGACGCGGCTGGATCGGCGACTACGTGGACGCAAATAACTTCCTAGACTTGTTCATCACCGACGGGGGCAACAACAACACCAACTACAGCGACCCTGTCTACGATGACCTGATCTTGTACAAGGCGCCCAAGGCTGAAACAAGAGAGGAGCGCTACGCGCTGTTCACCGAAGCCGAGACCATGCTTATGGAAGAGATGCCCATCATTCCGATCTATACCTATACCAGTAAGCACCTGATTCACCCCAGCGTTGAAGGGCTGTATTCGAATCTTATGGATTCTCTGAATCTCAAGTACGTGAAGCTGGTACCGGGCCGAACGCTGCCGGAGGCACTCCGCTGATGCTGCGCTTTATGTTTATCCGCATCCTGCAGGCGCTGCCGGTGATTTTTGTCGTGATTACCGCGACTTTCTTTCTAGTGCGTTCCGCCCCCGGTGGCCCCTTCGATCAAGAAAAAATCGTCATCCCTGAGGTTAAGAAGGCCCTTGAGGCTCAGTACCGGCTCGACCTGCCGCTGCACGAACAATACTTTGCCTACTTGGGTGATCTCGCGCAGGGGGACCTTGGCCCCTCTTTTAAATACCCCGGGCGTAGCGTCAACGAAATTCTTTTCTCCGGGCTACCGGTGACCGCAGAGCTAGGTCTTTATGCGCTGATCATCGCGCTGTGTATTGGTGTGACCGCCGGCGTGTTTGCATCGTTAAGGCCCAACACGGCACAGGACTATGTACCGATGAGCCTGGCCATGATCGGCATTTGTATGCCGTCTTTCCTATTGGGGCCGCTATTGGTGCTGGTATTTGGTATCTGGCTAGACTGGCTGCCGATTACGGGCTGGGGCGATATCCCCGGAGATAAAATTCTGCCTGCGGTGACCTTGGGCTCGGCCTACGCCGCCTATATCGCGCGCTTGAGTCGTGCTGGCATGCTCGAGATCCTCTCGCAGGATTACATTCGTACTGCGCGTGCCAAAGGCCTGCCCGAATGGCGGGTGGTCACACAGCACGCCCTACGCGGTGGGTTGATTCCGGTTATTGCCTTTCTTGGCCCAGCCTTTGCGGGACTCCTGGCAGGCTCTTTCGTGGTCGAGACCATCTTCCAGATCCCGGGTCTGGGCCGCTTTTATGTGCAGGCCGCGTTTAACCGCGACTACACCATGATCTTGGGCACCACCGTGTTCCTCTCCTCGCTGATTGTGTTCTTCAACCTCGTGAGTGACATCATTGCGGCGTGGCTCAACCCCCGTCTGCGGCACCAGTTCCAGGGAGGCAGCTCATGAACACTGTCGCCCCCGTATTCGAGGACGCCGAAAAAGGCTCGTCGCTTTGGCACGATGCCTGGCTGCGACTGCGCAAGAACAAACTCGCGCTCTTTGGTGGCAGCGTGCTGCTATTCATGGTCGTGGTGGCACTGCTGACACCGTGGATCGCACCCTACAGCTACGAGGCCCAGAACCTTGATCTCGGCGCCTCGCCGCCCTCGGCGGCGCACTGGCTGGGCACCGATATCTTTGGCCGCGATGTACTGACGCAGATCATGTACGGCGGGCGTATTTCCCTCGCGGTGGGCTTTATCGCCACCGCTGTCGCCCTGTTGATTGGTGTCACCTGGGGTGCCGTAGCGGGGTATGTCGGAGGTCGCGTGGACGCGGTGATGATGCGCCTGGTCGACATCCTTTACGCCCTGCCCTTTATGATTTTTATCGTGCTGCTGATGGTCGTATTCGGGCGCAATATTCTGCTCTTGTTCCTCGCCATTGGCGCAGTGGAATGGCTCACCATGGCGCGCATCATGCGCTCGCAGGTGCAGTCACTGCGGCAGCAAGAGTTTGTCGAAGCGGCGGTCTCAGTGGGCCTCTCCCCCGCAGCGATTATCCGTAAGCATGTGGTGCCCAATGCGCTGGGGCCGATCATCGTCTACACCACGCTGACGATTCCGAGTGTGATGCTGCTTGAAGCGTTCTTAAGCTTTTTGGGCTTGGGCATTCAGCCGCCGGCGACTTCTTGGGGGCTTCTCATCAGTTACGGCGCCGAAACCATGGAGGAATATCCGTGGCTGCTGATCTTCCCGGGCTGCGCGCTGACGCTCACGCTCTTCTCTCTTAACTTTCTCGGCGACGGCCTGCGCGATGCGCTGGACGTGCGCGGCTCCAAGGACTGAACCGTGGCCTTACTCAACGTCGACAACCTCTCCGTCAGCTTTGTGACCCGCAACGGCACCAACAAGGCCGTTGATAACGTCAGCTTCTCGGTCGAGGAGCGCCAAATCACCGCCATCATAGGCGAGAGTGGTTCGGGTAAATCTGTCTCCTGCTACGCCATGCTGGGACTGGTGCCGAGCCCACCGGGCCGAATCGATGGAGGTACCGCCCACTTTCAGGGCCGGGATCTCTTGGCACTCTCTGAAGACGAGCTGCGCGCCATTCGCGGGCGCGATATTGCGATGATCTTTCAGGACCCGATGACCTGCCTGAACCCGTTCATGAAGATTGGTGATCAGCTCATTGAGCCCCTTACGCTACATAAAGGCCTGGCCAAAGGCCCGGCGCGCGAGCAGGCGATGGCGCTACTCGATGAGGTCGGTATCCGCGACCCGCAGGCGGCGATGAGTGCCTTCCCCCACGAGTTCTCTGGCGGTATGCGGCAAAGAGTCATGATTGCCATGGCACTCATTAATGAACCGAAGCTACTGATTGCCGACGAACCCACCACCGCCTTGGACGTGACCATTCAGGCGCAGATTCTCAAGCTCATTGCCGAGCTACAGACCAAGCGCAACATCGGTGTGCTCTTCATTAGCCACGATCTGGCGGTGGTATCAGACATCGCCGATCAAATCGTGGTCATGGAAAAAGGCAAGGTTGTGGAAAGCGGCCAACCGAAGGCGATTTTTGACAACCCGCAACACCCTTATACCCAAAAGCTGTTGGCTGCGATCCCCAGTGGCCAAAAGGCGGCCGACACCGTAACCCCGGACCCGCTGATTCGCATTGATAATCTGCGCACCTGGTTCACACCGACCGGCGGCGCCGACCCGGTCAAGGCGGTAGACGATGTCTCGCTCGAGATTCATCGTGGCGAGGTGCTTGGTCTAGTAGGCGAGTCGGGGAGCGGCAAGTCGACGCTGGGGCGCTCGATCCTGAGGCTCGTGCCGATCACCGGCGGGCAGATCACCTTCGAGGGCACTGAGCTGTCTTCGCTGGAGGGACGGTCGCTCAAGCAGTTCCGCCATCGTATGCAGATGATCTTTCAGGACCCCTACGCATCGCTAAATCCGCGGATGACCGTGTATGACACGCTCGCCGAGCCTCTGCTGTTGCACGGGCTGGTGCGCAAAGCCGATCTGGATCAAGCAATCCGTGAGCTCATGGATAACGTGGGTCTGGCACGCGCGTTTGTACGCAAATATCCCCACGAGTTCTCAGGTGGCCAGCGCCAGCGCATCGCCATTGGCCGGGCGCTGGCGACACGCCCTGAGTTTATCGTGGCGGACGAGCCGGTCTCAGCGCTGGATGTGACCATTCAAGCGCAGATTCTCGACCTACTGGCCGACCTCACCAAAGAATACGGACTCACCATGCTGTTCATCTCGCATGATCTGGCAGTGATTCGCCAAATCGCCGACCGCATTGCGGTGATGTACCACGGCAAGTTGGTGGAGGAAGGCTCTACCGCGCAGGTATTTGAAACGCCGCAGCAGGATTACACCCGCTCGTTACTGGCCGCGATTCCCGGTGCGAACGCTGCCTGACCCCCACTCGGGCTAGCCCAGTAGCCACCAACATACGACAGCGCCCAGCACGATGCCTTTGAACCATGCGAACCACAGTGCCTGATAAGGCGTCATGTGGAGTCGCTGCATCCATTGCTCGGTCTGGCGTTGATGCCAATCAAAGAATGTCATTTAGCGCTTGCCCCCTACTGAGAACCCAAGGCTACGTGGTAAAGATCACAAAACAGAGCTTTACCCAGCCCAACAACGTTATAAGGTAAAGCCGGAGTCCAGTGTCACCAACTGACCTGTCACATAGTCAGAACCCGTAATCAACGACAAAATCGTGTCAGCAACATCTTCGGGCGTGACCACATGGCCTAAGGGCGTTTGATCTGAAAACATCTTTTTCAGGCCCTCGTACTGATCAGCGTCCCCACCACCCCAGGTATTGAAAGCCCAGTCGCCGTCAATAAGCCCTGGCAGCACCGCATTCACACGGATCTTTTGCTTACCCAGTGTTTTAGCGAGCGTTCGGGTCAGACTGTTCATACCGGCCTTGGAGGCGCAGTAGGCGATCGAGCTACCGTTGGCGGTCACGCTGGCAATGCTAGAGGTCATGACAATCTCGCCACCCCCCGCCGCCTCGATATGGGGTGCCGCTTCGCGAGACATCATGAAGGCACCCACTAGGTTGACCCTCAGGGTGCGCAACCAAATGTCTTCGGTCAATGCGTCGAGCTGATCGTGTGGGACAAAGGTGGTGGTGCCTGCGTTATTAACCAGCGCATCAAGTTGCCCAAACTGCTCAATCGTAGCGGCAACCAGCCGTTTGCAGTCTGCCTCCTCCGAGACGTCCGCCTGCACCGCCAGCGCCTTCCCGCCTGCGCCAGTGATCTGCTCGACGACAGCCTCGGCCGCTGCAGCCGAACGGCTGTAATTCACCACAACCCGTGCGCCCATCTGGCCAAGTTGTGTCGCCAACGCCGCGCCCACGCCTGAGCTGGCACCGGTAATCAACACCACTCGATCTGCTACATCCATGATCAATACGCTCCACTAACGCTTCTGAATGCTAGAGAGTGTATCGGCTGAGCACCGTTTCGCCACCTTTCGAGGCTGCCTATTTGTTGGAGGGTGCGTGCGTTAGACGCAGCCCAGCGTAATGACTACCGAAGCGGTAATAGGGAGGAGGCCCGTGAGGTGACGCCTGCCACTTCACGTTGCGCTGGAGGGACTTAGGCCAATTGTAGCGGCAGTGAGCGCAGCCGCTGGCCCGTGGCTTTGTAAACCGCATTGGCCACAGCTGGCGCGATGGGCGGGAGCCCTGGCTCGCCGACACCGGTGGGGTTGGTGCCGCTGTCGATGATGACGACTTCAATCTCGGGCGACTCATTCATCCGCAGCATGGGGTAATCGTGGAAGTTACTCTCCTTGATCGCCCCCCGCTCGAGATTGAGCCCACCATAAAGCGCAGCCGTGAGGCCATACACGACGCCGCCCTCTATCTGCGCACGCACGATATCGGGATTCACAGCCTGCCCACAGTCGAGCACGCACGTCACCTTGTGTACGCGGATCTTGCCGTTCTCCACAGAAACTTCAGCAATCTCAGCCACGTCGGTATAAAAGGAATTGTGTGCCGCAAAACCGAGATAGTGGCCCTCGGGCGGGTTCATTTTAGCCATATGCTCACCGGCGACTCGGATCACGTTGTTGAGCCTTGGAGAGTTTTGCGTGTTCTGCAGACGAAACGCCACCTCACCCATACCCGTGGCTTCGGCCATCTCATCAATCATCGATTCCTTGGCAAAGGCGGTGTAGGAATGCCCCACCGAGCGCCAGAACGTCATGGGTAGCTCGTGATCCACCGTCATATGGGTGACGCGGGTATTTGGGTGATCGTAGTCCTCGAATAAGCCCTCGGTGCTCGACTCATCCGTCGCGAATTTCTCAAAATACCACTCACTCAGATTGGCAACCCCCTCAACCATGCCATCACCCATCCAGGGATAGAGCGCCGGGAGCAAACCACGGAAGGTATCGGGGGAAATGTCCGCCCCCGCCCGCGCGGCATCCCAGGCGAGCAGGTTGCCGTCATTGTCCATACCAGCCTTGATACGCATCAGTGATGCGGGCCGGAAAGGCCCCTGCTGGATATCGTCCTCGCGGGTCCACACGAGTTGGATTGGCTTACCTGTCTCCTTGGCAATCTCAGCAGCCTCCGCTACGTAAGAGGGAGAGCCACGGCGGCCAAAACCGCCGCCAAGATACGTCTGATGAAAGCGCACGTTCTCAGCAGGAATGTCTGCCACACGTGAAACCAACCCCGGCACCGCCGAGGGGAACTGAATGCCGGTCCACACGTCCGCTTCGTCGCCCTCGATTCGCACTACGGCATTCATCGGTTCCATGGGCGAGTGAGACAGTAAAGGCGCCCAGTACTCGGCTTCGTGGGTAACGTCGGCGGCATCCATCGCAGCCTCGATGTCACCCTCATTCGGACCTTCTACGCCGTCACCGCCCTCTAGCGCCGCCGCGTAATCCCGCCGTAGTGTGTCATTGTCGACCGCCTCAAGCGGCATGGATTCCCACTGCACCTCGACCTTCGCTGCGGCCTGCTTGGCCTGCCAGAAGCTCTCAGCCACCACCGCCACGCCAGAATGAACCTCCAAGATGTCGGTGACACCGGGCATGCTCTTGGCATTTGCCACATCCACCGACTGTGCTTTCGCACGAGCGACTGGCGGGCGCACGACGACCGCGTAATGCATGCCAGGCACGTCGATATCAATGCCGAACTGAGCGGTGCCGGTGGCTTTGGCAATCGCGTCAACCCGTCGGGTCTCCTGACCGATGTATTGAAATTGCGAGGTAGGTTTCAAAGGCGCATCTGCGTCAATCTGGAGCTCTTGAGCCGTATTGATAAAGTCGGCATAGGGGTGGCGCGTTTCGCCGGCCACCACATTACCGTTATCAGTGGTCAGTGCTGAGGTGGGCACGCCGAGATCTTTAGCTGCAGCCTCGAGGATCAGCGCGCGGGTGTTAGCGCCCACTTGGCGCAACTGGGTGTAGTGCGCGCGTATTGAAGTACTGCCGCCGGTGCCCTGCATCCCAAATAGCGGGTTCACGTAGTCTTCGTGAGCGCCGGCAAGCCTGATATCCATATCGAGCGGATTCACATCGAGCTCTTCACCTACCAAGGTAGCGAGGCCGGTGGTGACGCCCTGCCCCATCTCGGAGCGGGCGGTGTAAAAGCGTATGGTGTTGTCGGGTAGCACCTGCAGGAACGCATTAGGGGTCCAAGCACCCTCGGTGCTCGCAACCGGTAGCGGCGCGGGCGCGCTTGAGCAGCCGGTGAACGCAAAGCCCACCACAAGACCACCACCGGTCACGGCACTGGCTTGCAATAAACGACGACGCGATACATTGACGGTATTCATGCGCCATCCTCCGTCTTTGCCATGGCGTCGTAGGCGAGTGCGTTCTCGCTGACTGACTGGATCGCGCGCTTGATACGCGGATAGCAACCGCAGCGACAGATGTTGCCCGACATGGCGGCGTCGATCTCATCACTGCTGGGGTTGGGGTTGGCGTCTAGGAGTGCTGCCGCAGCCATGATCTGGCCCGACTGACAGTAGCCGCACTGGGGCACCGCGTGCTCGTGCCAGGCCGCCTGCAGAGGATGCAAATCCTCTGGCGTGCCCAGGCCCTCAATAGTTGTAATGGCCTTGTCAGCGATCGCCGCGATAGGCGTGACGCAGGTCTTCATTGCAGCACCATCGACATGCATGGTGCAGGCGCCACATAGCCCGGCACCACAGCCAAACTTGGAGCCTTTGAGCTTGAAATGGTCGCGCACCACCCACAAGAGCGGGGTGCTGGGGTCAGCGTCAGTTTGAGCGGCTTGTCCGTTTAGCGTGAAGTTGATCATCCGTGAAATCTCCATCAAGACGTCTCCTTTTATACGGCGCGGCCTTTTATCCCCCCCGGGCAAAGTACCGCGGATTCAGGCCAGTTCAGTAAAAACTGCCATCCGGCCCCACATTGCGCCACCCGAGACCGCCAAAGCGGCTCGGGCGCGCAGGATAGCGAGCTTCGCCTGCGATCGCAGGCGCAGATTTACTCGGGGTCCGCGACCTTTAGCAGCTGCTTACCGAGGTTTGCACCGGTAAACAGGCGCTGCAAGGTCGTTGGGATATTATCGAACCCTTCCTGCATGTCGATCTGATACTTGAGCTTGCCTTCACCGACCCAAGCCAGCAGATCTTTGATCGCCTCCCCTGCGCGCGGCAGGTAGTCGAGCACGATAAAGCCCTCCATGCGGCTACGCATGATGACCAGGTTCATGATATTAGTGGGGCCCGGCTG
>Ga0163111_10002402_pt1 | contig 11861 bp, 10 predicted proteins | sample CRUFie1St18metaG_FD_109645 | JGI IMG/M metagenome (GOLD analysis project Ga0163111, IMG submission 109645) | Marine microbial communities from the Costa Rica Dome - CRUD Field 142mm St18 metaG | ecosystem: Environmental > Aquatic > Marine > Oceanic > Photic zone | place: Costa Rica: the Eastern... | reverse complement strand
CCGCCGCCTCCGCCGCCTCCGCCTCCCCCGCCTCCTCCTCCGCCTCCTCCGCCTCCCCCTCAGCCTTTCCGGCGCAGGCGGCAGGCGGCGGTGCCAGCTCTTGGAGGAGCAGCTGCAGCTCCGAGGGCTGCTCGCGTTCAGGCGGCAAGAGGGAGGCCCACCTGGTAAGTAGGAGCCGGAGTAAGCTGGCCATAGCAAGTATAGCAGGCGGCAGGAGGGAGACCCAGAGTAAGGAATAGTCACAGGAAGCACCCGGTAGAGTCCTAGCACCCGGTAGAGTCCTAGCGCCCGGTAGAGTCCTTACCTAGCGTCGCGCAGGTCGTCGGGCTCACCCCCAGCCTCGAGCAGCAGCCGCGCCAGCCCCACGTCAGCGCGCGCGACCGCGATCACGAGCGGCGGCGCGAGCGCGAGCAGCTCGGCGGCGGCGGCGGCGGCGGGCCGGCCGGCGGCGGCGGCGGCGGCGTGTGCGGCGGCGGCGGCGCGCGCGGAGGCTGTGCCGCTCGGCTCGGCGCCGGCGCGCAGGAGTAGCTCCGCGACTGCGCGGCTACCACGCAACGCGGCCGCCTGCGCGGAGGGGGGGGAGGCGGGGGTGGCTAGGGGGAGGGTGCACAGTGAGGGTGCGCGGCGCTGTGCGAGGCGGCGGAGCGAGGCGGCGGAGCGAGGCGGCGGTGCGAGGCGGCGGAGCGAGGCGGCGGTGCGGGGTCGCCTGCAGCGCGGTGCCCGTGCCGTGCGCGCCGCAGATGTTCGGGTTGGCGCGACCCTCGAGCAGCGTGCGCACGGCCTCGACCGCGCTGCTGCCGCCGCCACTGCTGCCGCCGCCACTGCCGCCGCCGCCGCCGCCGCCGCCGCTGCCGCCGCTGCCGCCGCCGCTGCCGCCGCTGCCGCCGCCACTGCTGCCGCCGCCACTGCTGCCGGCGCCACTGCTGCCGGCGCCGCTGCCGCCGCTGCTGCCACTGCTGCCGCGCACCTCGGCAATGGATCCGGCGACGGCGGCATCGGCGGCGGCGGCGGCGGTCGTGGCGGCAGGAGCGGCGGCGGCGGCGGCGTGCAGCGCAAAGCCTCCGGCGGCGTCGAGTGCGTTGATGCCACGGCAGCGCGCGGGCGGCGCCACGAGCATGTGCAGCTGCTGCAGCGCCGCCGCGCCCGCCGCGCCCGCCGCGCCCGCTGCTGCGGCGCGCGCGGCGCGGCGCAGCGTGCCGAGGCGCGCCTCTGCGGTGAGGCGCGAGGGCGTGAGCAGCGGCGGGTCGGTGCGCGTCGCGGCGGCGAGGAGCTCGGCGCAGTGCGCCGGGTGCGCCTCGAACACCGCAGCCGCCCGCTCGCGCCCCAGCGCCGCCAGTGCCGCCCAGAACTGCGCGCGGCTGCCCTCGGGCGGCGCGGCCGCACCGCCAAGCGCCGCGCGCTCGGCGGCGGTCGCCGCGCCCAGCGCCGCCACGCGCAGCGCGCGCCACGCCGGCTGCACATGATTGCCGCGCAGCACCGCCCAGCGCACGCCTGGTAAGCGGCGTCGTGGTGAGCGGCGTCAGCGTGTGTGTGGTGCGGTGTGTGCTACGGTGCGTGGTACGGTGTGTGGTGGTGTGGTGGCGAGTAGGCTGCGGCCGTGCGGGCCTACGAGGCGTCTACGAGGCCGCGCGCCGTGCTGCGGCAGCGGCGCGACCAGCAGCTGCGCGCACAGCGCGGCGGCCGCGCGCGGTGAATCCTCCGCCAGCACCTCCGCCGCCTCCGCACGAGCGCCTGCCGCCGACGGCCGCACGCGCGCCTCCGCCAGTGGCTCCGCGCCCTCCGGCGCCGCCGCCGCTGCCGATGCCGCCGCCGCACCCTCCGGTGCCGCCGCCGATGGCGCCGCCGCCGCCGCCTCGCCCAGCGCATCGCGCAGCAGCGCACGCCACTCGGCCGGCGCCTCACGCCGCACCCATCCGAGCAGCGCCTCCGCGCCCTCAGCCTTGAGCAGCTCGGAGCACGCGGCGCCGCAAGCGAGCAGGTCAGCACTCAGGGAGAGGAAGCCCTCCAGCTCGGCGGCGTCGGCAGCGAGGCCCTCCGACGCCAGGTCGGAGCAACGCATGCTGGCCGCGCGCACCGCAAGCACCAGCGGCGTCTGGCCGTTGTTATCGAGGGCGTCGGCGCGCGCGCCCGCCTCGAGCAGGGCGCGCCCGGAATTCACTGAGCCGCAGAGTGCGGCGAAGTGCAGCGGCGGCATGCCATGGCACTCGATGGTCTCGAGGCACTCCGTCCAGCAGGTCGAGCGCCGCAGGTGCGCCTCGACGGCCGCAGCATCGTCCTCGACCGCGTGTGTGATGATCGGGTTGAACTGAGCGATGCTGGCACGGAAGGCGGTGACCGACGGGTCATCCGGCTCCATGTCGGAGGAGTCGTCGCTCCCAGAGTCTTCCTCTGCGTACTGACGCAACAGCTCCTCATTATCGATCTCGCCCAGGCTCTCGTCGTCAGACGACATGCTCGCAACGATGCTGTTCAGCGGGGCGCCCAGCCGCGTCGACGCGCCGCGTTGGCGGGGGGGAAACCACGGATTCCATCGGATTCCATCGCAGCGCCCTGCCATTATGAGTTGCCATTATATTTAGAGACGCGCAGCGTCGTTCTGTTTGTACGAATGAGCTCTCTCATACACTCACTACCACTGTGGGAGCTCTTGCGCCTTCTCTCTCGTGACCCCTTCTCCGTCTTGTCCCTCTTCTCACCCTTCACTTTCTTGTCCTTGCCGTGGCGGTGCCTCTTGCGGCCATGGCTCCGGCCGCTGCGGCTGCGACTGCGACTGCGGCTGCGGCTGCGGCTGCGACTGCTGCTGCTGCTTCGGCTCCGGCTCCGGCTGCGCCGATCTCTGCGGCCATGCCGGCTGTGGCCATTCTCGTTCCCGTGGCCATTCTGACGGCCCTCGGCGGCAGCGGGCGGCGGCGCGGCCGCAGTCGGTGCGGCGCGCGCGGCAGGCACGGGCGCCGGCGCGTGGCCGGGTGCGGGCGAGGTAGGTCGCTTCCAGGTGGTGCCCCCAGCGCCGTGGTAGAAGTAGCTGCGGCCGTCGGGCGCCTTGGCCTCGCTCCAGCCAGCCGGCAGCGCTGGCGGCTCGCGCTCGCCACTGCGGCTGCGACTACGGCTGCGCTTACGGCTTCGGCTTCGGCTCCGGCTACGACTGCGGCTGCGACTGCTGTAGCTACTGCGGCTGCTGCCACTGCGGCTGCGGCTGCTACGGCTGCGGCTGCGGCTGCTGCGGCTGCGGCTGCGGCTGCTGCAGCTGCGGCTGCGGCTGTCGTGGTCGTGGCGCGAGTGGCGCTCCACACGGCTGCTGAGCGGGCTGGGCAGCTTGGCGTACAGAGTGGGCTGGGCGGCAGGTGGCCTGGACGCCGCCGCGTCGTGCCACGACAATCTCGGGCAAAAGCCGTCGAGTGTCGCCGAGGCCGCGGCGTGCGCCGCGCCGTCCATCTCGGCCATCGACGCCATCAGCGCCGCCGACGAGGCGCGGGTCGCGTGCGCGTCGTAGCGGCCGCTCGGCGCCTCGCCCATCACCAGGCCGTGCGCGCGCGCCCACGCGAGCCAAGGTGCCCACGTGCCCGGCTCGCGCTGCAGCGTGGGCGGGTGGCCGATGACGATGAGGCCGACGCGCGCGCGCGTGAAGGCGACGTTGACGCGGCGCGCGTCGGCGAGGAAGCCGAGCGCGCCGCGCGTGCTGCCGCTGTTGTTGGCGCGCACGCAGCTGAAGATGATCACCTGCTTCTCGCGCCCCTGGAAGCCGTCGACCGACGAGATCTCGATCTGCTCTTCCCGCGGCTCGCCGCCGCGGCGCAGCATGCGGCGCAGCAGGCTCACCTGCGCCGAGTAGGGCGAGATGACGCCGATCTCGGAGGCGCGGATGCCGCCGCGCCGCAGCCGGCCGACCGCCTCGGCCACCACGTGCGCCTCGGCCGCGTTGGACTTGGAGGTGCCGTCGGACGCCTCGCCGCCGCCGTACACGGGCACGAGCGCGACGGGCAGCTCGCGCACCGGCCAGTCGAAGCCCGCCGGGGCGGGCCGGTCCGCGGCGGAGACGCCGGAGCGCAGCCGGCCGGCGTAGATGAGGTCGGCGGGGAGCTGCGCGATGCCCGGGTGCATGCGGTACTGCGTGTCGAGCAGCAGCGTGGGCAGCCCGTCGGCGATCAGCCGCGTGAAGAGCGGCTGCGAGCCGGGCAGCTTCGCGTTGACCGTCGGCCCGAGCTGGCACTGGTCGCCGAGCAGGACGACCTGCTGCGCACCGCGGCAGAGGGCGACGAGCGTCGAGGCCTCGGTCGCCTGCGTGGCCTCGTCCACCAGCACCGCGCCGAAGGTGTGCCCCTTGAGCGACTCCGAGCCCACGCCGATGCACGTGGCGCACACGACCTGCGCGCCCTTGATCTCACGCCGGCGCGCCTCGGCCGCCTCGTGCTTGCTCGAGAACTCGTTCTCGCGCGCGTCGGGGCAGTACTGCAGCAGCTCGGGCCGCACCGAGTCGGGCCGGCCGAGGCGGACGACGCGCACGCCCGCCTCGGCGAGGCCGGCGAGCAGGTTGTCCACCGCGATGTTCGAGTCGGACGTGGCGAGCACCTGGCCGCCGCCGAGGCAGTGCACCCACGTCGTGAGGATCGCCAGCGCGACGGCCGTCTTGCCCGTGCCGGGCGGGCCCTGCACCAGCGTCAGCGCCTGCGAGACCGCCGCCTCCGCCGCGGCGAGCTGCGAGTCGTTGAGCCGCCGGCCCAGCCTGCCGCGCCGCACCTCCGCCGCCGCGTGCGGCGAGACCGCCATGCGCCCGAGCAGCCCGAGCGCGCCCGCGCTGCCGCCGTTGCTCACGCACGTCAGCGCGGCCGCGAGCACGCCGCTCGGCTCCGCCGCCTCGCCGCCGCCGCCCTTGCCCCAGTCGCCGCCGCCGACGCCGCCCGTGTTGCCGTGGGCGTGGTTGCCGCGCTGCCCGTCTGGGTGCCTGGAGATCTCCCGCTCCATCGCCCTCACCACGGCTCCGATGGCTAGGAGCTGCCGCTTGTACGACACGCGGTTGGCGAGCTTGTCGATCCGCACAGCCACGTAAGGCTCGGTGAGGGGCGCCTGGTGCCAGCCACGTGAGGGTCGGTTGGGGCCAGGGGTCAGGGGCAAGCTTTGGGCCAGGGTTGAGGGTTGCGGGTTGAGGGTTCGGGCCAGGCTGGTCCGTCTTCGCACCTGAAGCGGGGCGTGAGCGGGTAGATGGCTCTGGACGCCGTCTGCAGCGGGCTGCACCGTCAGGCCAAGCAGGCGCGCGCTCTCGCCCTCCGGCAGCTTGAGCACGAGGGGCATGCCCACGACCACCTCGGCCTCGACGAGGCCGTCGCCGCCGGGCAGCACGCCCACCGCCACGCAGTCGCCCGCCGAAATGCCGCGCCGCGCCTCCGAGTTGCGAGAGGCCTGGTCGCGCTCCAGGAGCACCTCGCCCTGCTTCTGCCCCGCCGAGAGCCGCCCCACGGCCGCGAGCCCCTGCCGCACGAGCGAGGCCAGCGGCTGGCTCTGCATCTGCTCGATTGCGCCGTTGGCCTCGCTGATGAACTCGAGGAGCACCGAAGAGAGCTGCCGCGCTGCGAAGCTCGAGCGGCCCGCGACGGCCGCCTCCACGAACTCGAGCGCCGTGGCCGCCTCGACCCGCTGCAGCTGCGGCAGCGAGAGCAGCGCCTGCACGACGTTGTGGAGCGAGACGGACACCCCGTCGCGGAGCAGCCGCGCCGCCTCGCCGAGGCGGGCGTGCGATACGAGCAGCGTCAGCACCATGGCCGCGGTCTCCTTCGAGCACTCTTGCTGCAGTGCCTGCGAGAGCAGCTGCGAGGACAGGATGGCGTTGAGGTCTCCCTTCTTGCACGCCTTGCGGATGGCATCCTCGCTCGCGGACCGGCCCTTCTTCTTCTTGCCGCCGCCCCCACCCTTGACGCCGCGGCTGCCCATCTTGTTTGCACGGCCCTTGCCACGGCTGCCATGCCGCTTCTTGCCGGCCGCATTCTGGGCCGCCGCTGCCCGCTGTGCCGCAGCGAGGCCCATCTGCCCGACATTGAAGCCACGCTGCTCCAACGAGGCCGCCGAGGCTCGGCCAGCGCGCTTCTTCCTGCCCTTGCCCATCTGGCGCCACGGACGCCCAGGCAACGACAACTCTTAGAGCGGGCGCCTTTCTTCGCAGGAGAAGACGGTCGTCGGCCTGGCGCCGTGGTGGCAGTCAGGTAGGGGGGGCACAACCAGCGGACGAGCCCTCAACTTGGAAGGGAACTGGACGAGTTTCAACACATGAAAAAAGAACTGAACAACTCAACCGACCCGATCCGGAGCTCGCGGCGCCGGCGCCGGCCCCTTGCTGGCCCACACCGCCGACGAGAGGCGCGCGTCGCGCTGCTGCGCCCCCGCCAGCCGCTCCCGCGCCGCGGACGGCTTGGCCACCGCCGCCCCAGCCCCGCCTGCTGCACCAGGCGGCGGCGGCGCGGGCTGGCGCGCACTCTGGGGCGCGGAGGTGGAGGAGGAGCGCTGCGCCGCGGCGGCGCCGTGGGCGGGCGGCGGCAGCAGCCGATCTCCGAGCACGTCCTCGGCCGAAGAGGCGCGGCTCCTGCGGCCGCCGCCGGCACTGGCCGGACCCGCCACAGCCGCGCCGCCCGCGCCACTAGCCGCGCCGGCCACGGCTGCGCGCAGGATCTCGGCGGCGGTGCGGCCGCTGGCGCCATACGTCGGTGGCGTCGCGCGTCGCTTACCGGCGGAGGCGTTGGCGGCGGTGGCGGCGGGGACCGAGCCGCCGAACGCAGACACTTTGTTGCTGGCGGTCAGCCGCTCCTGGTACGTAGGAAGTCAGAAGGCTGGTGCGTCGCCGCGACCGATGGCAGTACTACGACCATTCTAAGCACGTCCCTACCTCACTACGGCCCCACCTCATGGCCCTACCTCACTATGGCCTACCTTCTTCTCGAGGATGCGGCGCCGCTCCGCCGCGGCTCGCGTCCACTTCCCAGCCTTGAGTGCTAGGAGCTCCGCCGCGTCCGCCACCGAGAACACCGCAGGCTGTGGCTGCGGAGGTGGAGGCTGCGCGGGCTGCGGCGGAGGCTCAGCCCTGGTTGCGGTTAAGGGTTAGGGTGAGGGGTAACCAGGAGGCTGCGAAGGCTGCGAAGGCTGCGAAGGCTGCGGGAGGCTCGGCGGAGGCTCTGACCTTCGCCACGCGGCCGCAGCGCGCTCGAGCTCCCGCGCCGCCACCGCACGCGCCGTCGCCTCCGCCACCGCCTCCACATCGCCGCCGCTGCTGTCCCCTCGCGCCCGCTCACGCCTCGCCGCCGCCGCCGCCGCGCTCTGCGCCGCGGTCTGCTCTGCCGCCGCGGCCTCGGCCGCGGCCTCCACCCGCAGCAGGTCCGCCTCTGCCTCCGAGCGCGCCTTGGCCCGCGCGACCTCGCGCGACCTCGCCTCCGCCGCCGCCACGATCGCCGCCTCCGCCTCCGCCTTCTCCGCCGCCTCTCTCGCCGCCTTCGCCGCCGCAGCAGCAGCAGCAGCCGCCGCCTCCTCCGCTGCCGCCGCCCGCAGCGCTGCGACAGTCCGCCTGCCCTGAGCGCCCCTCGCCGCTGCCTGCACCGTGCCCGCCGCGGCCGCCTCCGCCGCCGCCCCCCGCGCCGCCTCCGCCTCCCTGGCGATGCGTTGCGAGGTGCGCACTTGCCGCCCGCGCACCGCCGCCTGCACGTCCACCGCCGCCGCCCCACGCCGCAACGCCTCCGCCTCGGCCGCCGCCGCTGCCGCCGCCGCCGCCGCTGCCTCCGCCTTTGCCCTCGCCTCCGCCTCCCTCCTCGCTGCCTCCGCCGCCTCCGCCGCCTCCGCCTCCGCGCGCCGCCGCTGCGCCCTCGCCGCCTCCGCCTCCCTCCTCGCCGCCGCCCCACGCGCCGTCGCCTGCACCCGCGACGCCGCCGCCTCCGCCGCCGCCGCCTCCGCCGCCGCCGCCGCCGCCGCCGCCGCCGCCGCCGCCTCCGCGCGCCTTGCCGCCCGCACCACGTGCCCTCTCCGCACCGCCTGCACCGCAACCGCCGCCGCCCACCGCGCCCTCGCCTCAGTACGCACCGCCCGCCCCCGCACCGCCGCCTGTAGCCGTATCAAATAGGGGCTGTAGTCACATGTGGTACAGGCTGCAATCGCCTGCAATAGAGGCTGCGACAGGCGCGCACGCCTGCAGCCGGGTCGCGCCCGCCTCGCTCGCCGCGCCTGCCGCGCGCGCGGCCTCGGCCCGGTTCGCGCCCCTCACCCGCGCGCCGCGCATGGCGGCCTGCAGTCGCACCTGGTTAGGGATGGCGCTGGGGCAGAGGTTAGGGCTGGGGCAGAGGTTAGGGCTGGGGCTGGGGTTGAGGCTGGTGTTGCGCTCAGGCTAATGGTTGGGGTAAGGTCGGCTCAGGCTCTGGCTCAGGCTCAGGCGTTGCAGCCGCACCGCCGCCCGCAGCCGCACAGCCAGCCGCGCCCTCGCCCGCCGCCTCCTCCGTGCGAGCAGCCCGCGCACCGCCGCCTGCACCCTGATGGCCGATCGTGTCTCCCTCGCCCTGCGCGACGCCGCCACCGCGGTCGCCACGGCGTGCCGCCGCGCCGCCGCCGCGCGGAGCGCCGCGCGGCGCGCGCGCACCTCGGCACGCGCGCGCGCGCCGCGCACCGCCGCCTGGAGGCGCACCGCTGCCGTGGTCGCCGCGCCACCAGGCAGGAGAAGCAACGCGGCGAGGCGCGCCTGCCTCTCCTTGGCCTCCTGCGCGGCCTTCGCCTCGCGCTCGAACTCGCCGATCTCGTCAATGATCGAGCGCCGCCGCGACTCGATCTTCCCGCCTGGCAAGGTGGCAAGCTGGCAGGTTGCCCCTCGACCCGCGCCTGATCCTCAGCCCTCTCAGGCCGGTAGGTCGCGGGTAGGCTGGCGCCTACGGAGCTACAGCTCGCAGGCCGAGCGAGCCTGCGATCCTCAACCGTCTCTACTACTGCTACTGCTACTGCTGCTGCTGCTGCTGCTGCTGCTAGTACTGGCGCTGCAGTGGCGCTGCGGTGAGGAGAAAAACGAATTATCGGCACAAGGGCTTGGTCAGTCCGTGCCGCAGCTCCCATGACCAACGGTGCCAGCCTCACGAGGCCGGACTGCCGAGCTGCGGCGCTAAGCAGAGGGACGTGTATCCCGAGAGGGCACGCTCAACAGGCTGCGGCCACCACCTCCGACGGCTGAGCGAACGGCCTGCCATTGGCCCGTGCCGCGCGCGCCGCCTCGGCCCGCAGCGCCGCCGCCACCGCCTGCACCTCGCCCAGCACGGCCAGCACGACCGGCACGGCCAGCAGCCGTGCCACCACCTTTGCCCGAGCGGATCTTGGTAGTGGTGCGCGCTGCTGGCGCTGGCGCAAGTGCTCCGGCGTGGGCGCGCGCCTTGACCAGCATCTCACGGAACTGCTCCGGTTGAATGATGCCGCGGTCAAGCAAGTCATTTATGGCTTCGAGCGCATCGACCAGCTCGATGCCGCCCTGGCCGCGCGACTCCCAAGCGGAACGCAGCTCCTCCCACAGAGCGTCGACGTCAGCATACCCGGACGTCGAAGCGGCGGCGGGCCACAGCTCGTGCGCGTTCTCCACAGCCATGAGCATGCCGCCGAACGGCTCTCTCCAGCGGAGCTCTCCACCGCACTTTGAAACTGTTCCTGAAACAACTTTGCATCTCTGTCCGCTGAGTTTCCCACTTTATTCATGCCGAACGGCTCTCAGCTGCGCTCCCCGTTTGAAGCAACTTTCCGCTATTTGGTGTCCGCTGAGTTCCTACGCTTGTGAGTGCCTTTGCGCGAGGTGGCAGCGCGCGGCGCCGCGCGGCAGCAGCAAAAGCAAACGACCTTCCCCATGGCTACACCGGCCACCGAGCCTCCGTCACGGGTTGCGGATGCAGCGACGGCAGCGGACGGGGCGCAGCCTTCACAGCAAGATGCCATAGACTCACCCGATCCGGCGCCAGCCGCGTCCACAGCTGCGACCGAACCAGCCGGAGCTGCAGCTGTTGTGGCAGCCACGGATGCGGCGGCGGCGACGACGACGCCGGCGGCGGCGACGGCGGAGGAGGAGACGGCGGCGGCGGCGGCGGCGGCCAAGGCGGCCAAGGCGGCCAAGGAGGAGGGAGAGAAGGCCGCGGCCGAGGCGGCTGCCGCTGCTGCAGCGGCGGCGAAGGAGGCGGAGGAGAAGGCGGCGGCTGAGGCTGCAGCGGCGGCAGAGAAGGTATCGGAGGAGAAAGCGGCTGCTGCGGCTGCGGCCGCTGCGGAGGCGGCGAGGCAGGCCGCGACCGCGGGCGCGGAGGAGCAGGCCGCGACGGTGCCGTCAGCGGTCGAGCCGATCGCGGAGCCAGCCGCTGTGACTGCTCCCGCTGCTGCTGCAAGTTCTGCCCCTGCTACCCCTGCGCCTGCTCCCGTTGCTGCCGAGGCCGCCGTGGCCCTCGACCCGCTGTCTGCCGCCGCCGCCGACGCCGCCGCCGCATCGGCAGCCGCCGCATCGGCAGCCGCCGCCGCCGCAGCAGCAGCGGCCGCCGCCCCCAGTGCTGGAGCAGCATCTTCTTCTGCCCTCCCTGGCCCTTTGTCGCCGCCGCCGCCGCCGCCGCCCGCGGCTGTGGCTCCCGGCGCCGGCGCGAGCGGTGCCCCCGTCGTGCGCAGCAACGCGGCGGGCAAGGCCCGCGCAGTCGAGCACGCGCCCGCCGACACGCACCCCGACACGCACCCCGCCGCCGCGACGGCCGAGCCGGAGGAGGCGCACACCTACCTGTCGCTCTCGGCGGGCGCGGCTGGGGCGGCGCTGGGCGAGGCGGAGGTGGCCGTGGCGGCCATGGGCGAGGCGCGCGGCGTCGACGCGCTCGCCGCCGCACTGCGCGCGGCCGAGCCGCTGATGCAGCTGGGGCGCGTCGAGTTCGGCGCGGAGGAGTGCCGCGCGCACGTGGCGCGGCTGCTGCACGAGGGCGAGCAGCTGCTCCTCGTGTGGCCCGTGATCTCCGTCAACGAGTGGGGCACGCAGCAGCGGCGCGTGCTCGCGCTCAGCTCGAAGGCGCTCTACCGGCTGCACTACCGCCTCGACCAGCGCAAGGTCGACCACCACTCCTCCGTCTCCCTCGGCGACGTGCGCTGCATCGAGCGCGGCCGCCTCGGATACAAGGTGCACCTCACCGTACCCGGGTTAGGGTTAGGGTTAGGGTTAGCTAACCCTAACCCTAACCCTTAACCCTAACCCTAACCCGAACCCTAACCACAACCCCTAACCTCGGCTACAAAGGTGCACCTCACCGTGCCCGACGGGCGCGAGAACCCGCTCAGCTGGGCGCTCTCGGCGGCGGTGCCCTCGAGCCAGCCGCGGCAGGTGGCCAAGGGCGACGCGCGGTACGAGAAGGTCTACTACCCGTGCGTGGCCGAGGACGCCGCGCTGCCCGCCGCGATGGCGATCAGCATCGGCGCCATCGCGCACGCCAACCGGATCGTCGTCGAGCAGGTGGGCGGCCGCGTGCACGTCGCGCGGTGCGAGGTGGTCGAGTTCGTGCCGAGCGTGAGCAGCCTCGACAAGTGGGCCGACCAGCTGGTCGAGCGCGTCGGCCCGGCGCTCGAGAGCACGCGCGAGCGCGGCGGCGCCCTGGTCGCCTCGGGCATGCAGCGTGCGGGCAGCGGCGCCGCCCTCGCGTCGCAGAAGATCATGGGGGCGTGGGCATCGTTCACGCGCAAGGGCTGAGCGCAAGGCCCGCACGAGGGCCCGCGCGCGCAAGGGCCGAGCGCGGTGAGCTTCGACGTGGCGGATGCGCGAGGGCTGAGCCACGTAGGCTGGCGCGCGGTAGGTACACTGAGTATATTTTTTCGGGGGGGGGGGGGGGGGGGGGGTGGGGGGGGCGTGCGGGGGGGGGGGT
>Ga0163111_10002401_pt1 | contig 11862 bp, 17 predicted proteins | sample CRUFie1St18metaG_FD_109645 | JGI IMG/M metagenome (GOLD analysis project Ga0163111, IMG submission 109645) | Marine microbial communities from the Costa Rica Dome - CRUD Field 142mm St18 metaG | ecosystem: Environmental > Aquatic > Marine > Oceanic > Photic zone | place: Costa Rica: the Eastern... | reverse complement strand
TGCGTGTTGGCCCCGGCCGCGGTTCAGGTGCTGGTTCTCTTGTAAACTATGTTCTCGGTATCACTGATGTTGATCCTTTGAAGTACGGTCTTCTCTTCTCTCGGTTCATGGATCCGACAAGAACTGACTTTCCAGATATCGATACAGATGTTGGCGATCGTGATAAGTTGCTCGAGCTCTTGCGTAATAATTTCGGCAAGGATAATATTGTACCTATCTCTAACTACAATCGCTTTCAGCTCAAGTCGTTGGTAAAAGATATTAGTCGCTTCTATGGTATTGAGTTTCAGAAGGTTAATAAGGCTCTTGGTCCTCTAGATCGTGACATTAGGTCTGGCCTTAAAAGAGATAAGATTGCTGTCAATGGTCCGGTCACTCCGACTCTTGAATGGGCCTTAGAATATTCTGAGTCTTTCCGGGCTCTTGCCGAAGAACACCCTGAAATCATTGAACCAATCGGCGTTCTGTTCCAGCAAAATAAGTCTTTAGGTCGCCATGCTGGTGGCGTAATTGTTTCCGAACGTGTAAAAGAAAGGATGCCGCTAATCCTGGCAAAAGGCGAACTTCAGACTCCTTGGGTCGAAGGCGCTTCGTATAAACATCTAGAGCACTTTGGGTGGATTAAGTTTGATCTTCTTGGCCTTGAAACCTTGCGTATTATTGACCGCACTATTGCACTTATTCTTAAGCGTAAGCACGGCATTGAAAATCCGACCTATGCACAAGTAACTGAGTGGTTCGAACAGAACATGTCAAACGAGGTTATTGATTTTGACGATCAAGAAGTCTATAAGGTCTACGCTGAAGCTAGATGGGCTGGGATCTTCCAATGTACAAATCATGGTGCTCAACAGTTGTTCAAGCGTGCCAAGCCAACTTCGATTGAAGAGATCGCTGCGCTAACTGCAATCTATCGACCTGGTCCTCTTGCCATGAAGATTGATAAGAAGTACTTGAAATCTAAGGCAAACCCAGAAGAGGTCATTTATAAGCACCCACTACTAGAAGAGATTCTTGCCCCGACATTTGGTCATATTGTTTTCCAAGAGCAGACAATGGCGATTGTCAACCGTGTAGCAGGTATTCCTTTGGAAGAATGTAACTCTGTTCGAAAGATGATGAAGCCTCAACAATCTTCAGGTGATGCAGCCAAGAAAGCAATGGCTCTGAAAAGTCGTATCATCGATGGCTTTATCGAGAATGGAATGCAAGAACACGATGCTAGTGAACTTTATGATGACATCATGAAATTCACAGCCTATTCTTTCAATAAGTCCCATGCAGTGTCTTATGCTATTAACTCATACTATTGCGCTTGGATGATGACACACTTTGAAGAAGAGTGGCTGTGTGCCTACCTCGAGTCAATGGAAGGTAACTCTGATAAACGAGCAAAGGCTTTTAGTGAAGTCGCTGGGCTTGGATACAAGGTTGTTCCATTAGACATCAATGAAGCTGATAAGACCTGGACTATTCTAGAAGGGAAACGCTTTATGCCGTCTTTCATGTCCTGTAAAGGTGTTGGTGAAGCTGCTGTCGATGAAATTATCGTTAACAGACCGTATACAGATATCAAGTCTATGATGTGGACAGAAGAAGGCAAATGGCGTCATTCCAAGTTTAATAAGAAGGCGATGGAATCACTGATACGCGTCCGAGCCTTTGAGTCGACTGGAATGATTGGCAGAGATTTTGAGTCCTATAAACACATGCTTGAGTCCCTTGTGCCTAACTGGAATTCTCTTCGGAAGTCTTTAAAGCGAAATCCGTGGGAAGGTTATGATAACTTTGTAAAGGCACGAGAAGAAAATCTTGGCTTGCAAGAATTTTCTAAGAATGAAATCATCATCAACGAGAATGAACTTTTTGGTTACGTAAGTCCCGAAACGATCATTACAGAAGATCAGATCCAGACGCTATACAGTAAGAACATTCGGCCAATCGGCGAATGGGACAAAGAATGGTTATATTGGTTTGTTCCATCACAGGTCACTCCAAAAAGAACTAAGAATGGAAAATATTATCTACGAATGAAAGTAACGTCTAACGATGGAAACAGTGAGTGGTTGAACTGTTGGGGTTGGAATGGGAGAACACCTGTAGAAGCATATACGATCTGCATTGCCATAATACAGAACCAGGAAGGCTGGGGTAAATCTTGCCGATGGTCAAAGCTAAAATTAATGTAAAATAAAAAATAGTTCGTTATAATAATAAAAACAATGGAGTGTCAATGAACACATATAAAGATCTTAACGAGGCTTTCACTGAGTCTCTAAAAAACCTAGATAAAGAATATCTGCTCGTGAACACTAGAGGGACTCTTCAGAAAGAACGTCTTTGGTATTCTCTAATGCTTGAAGACCCAACGGCTCTTTCAATCGAAGTTCCTGCAAGGAAATTTAAGCCTGAGTACGCAATCACAGAATGGCTTTGGTATTTATCTCAAGACTGTAATGTAAAAAATATCGGCAAGCTTGCTTCTATTTGGAATTCGATTGCAGATAGTAAAAACAACGTTGAATCAAATTATGGTTTTTGGCTTCATGGACTGATAAATGCGAAAACAAATCAGCACCAGTGGGACTGGGTAAAAGAAGAGTTGCTCAATGATAGAGATACAAGACGAGCAAGTTTTGTTATTAATAGTTCGCATCATAAGGGCAAGAACAATAAGGATTATCCATGCACCCAGTACATTCATTTCTTTATAAGAGAAAATAAGCTTCACCTTGGTGTGCACATGCGATCGAATGATGCCGTCTTTGGTTTTTGCAATGATGTATTTACTTTTGCTATGTACCAGCAATTGATGCTTAACGAGTTAAACATGTTTATTGCTGAGAATGGAGACATTGAAACCGAAAGAATTGAGTTAGGACACTATTATCATACAGCGGACTCGTTTCACATTTACGAATCCCACTTCAACATGATGTCAAAGATCGTAAACAATTACGGGGCAATCCACTCTTCCGCCGGCAACGAGGCAGGAAAAAAACAGTATCCTGAATTGAAAAAGTTCCGTCTTAAAGATACAATAACTTTACAAACAATTAAGGATAAAAAATTCTATTTACCAAAAGAAGATATGACAAAAGAACAAATAAAAGAATACGCACTAAAAATAAGCGAGGAAATCTATGCCTAGTAACATTTTAAAACAAGCTGATGAAATTATTAATAATCGCAGTGAAGAAAAAGAAAGACAATATGGTCCGCTTGGCGAAGGCTTTGAACGTGCAGCCATGATTGCAAGTGGCATGACTGGTAGAACATGGAATGCAGACGACATGTATATCGCTATGATTGCACTAAAGTTTAGTCGGCAGTCTTACAATTTTAAAGAAGACAATTTGCTAGATGCTGTTGCTTACATCGGCGGATGGCAAAATTATATTAATGAACAAAAGGAGAAAAAAAATGGGAATGATCTTAAGTAAACAAGACCTGAGAATCGCAAAAGTTAGAGACGTTAAAACACCGACTCGAGGAACAGAAGGTTCGGCTGGCATAGATTTCTATGTTCCAAATGATTACCCTCAAAATCTTTGCGTGATAGAACCTGGGGAAAGATGCTTTATACCATCTGGAATTAAAGCAAACGTTCCAGACGGTTATGCTTTGGTTGCTTTTAATAAGTCTGGCGTTGCGCTAAAAAAGCAGCTATTTGTTGGAGCCGCTGTTGTTGACTCAGATTATCAGGGTGAGATTCATTTGCATCTTGTTAATACTTCTACTAAGTCGGTTGAAATAAGTGCCGGAGAAAAAATATTACAATTTCTTTTGCTTCCCGTTGATCACGGCCCGGTTTGCTTGGTAGACGAAGGAGAACTATTCAACGCTGTAACTACCCGCGGTGATGGCGGTTTTGGCAGCACCGGTCTTTCCTAATGTCTATTTGGAAAAACCAGTCATCAGAAGAACAAACCCCTTGGGGCTCTGTAATTAATTTCAGTTCGCCCTTTGGAATGAATGGTAAAATTATTCACATTGATGCCGGCGCAAGAAATTCACTAAAATATTATACAGAGCAAGACCAGTGCCTATATTGTTTGTCGGGAAAGGTAGTAGTTACTGCCCCAAAAGAATTTGAATTTGGAGATGTGATACATGCACGCGACGGGGCCGTATTTGAACTTCTTCCTGGTAGCCTAATACTTATACAAGCAGACAATCCATATAGGATTAAAGCAATGGAAGATTCGGTGTTGGTCGAAGTACTTTTAGGGAAAAATTCAGGAAATTTTGTTAGGTTAGACGATGACTACGGACGAACAAGTAAATAGCTTTTATGGAGAATTTTATGCTAGAACCATCTTCTATAAACCTTGTAATATATCATGCCAATTGCAATGACGGCTTCGGCGCCGCTTATTCTGCATGGAAACTTTTAGGGAACAGGTGTGAATATATTGCTTGTAACCACGGTGATACTCCGCCTGATGTTACGGGAAAAAGAGTTGCTATTTTAGACTTTTCGTTTAATAACGCGACAACAAAAGAACTCATTGAGGCCGCCGATGCCTTGATTGTGATAGACCATCACAAAAGTGCAGTTGTAGAACTACACGACATATCTAATACTATTTTTGATATGACTAAATCTGGTGCAATGTTGGCTTGGGAATTTTTTCACCCGGGAAAAGAATCGCCTAAGTTTATCCAATACATTCAAGACAGGGATTTATGGCAGTGGGAACTGCCTTATTCAAAAGAATTTTCTGCTGCTTTTGACATGGTGCCATGGTCGTTTGATGAGTATGAAAAATTCGAAGACGACTCTGTATTCGATGACGCTGTTAAGCGTGGATCTTACATTCTTGCTTACTCAAAAACAGTTATTAAGAAAGTGTGCGATAAAGCTTCTAAAAGAAAACTTGGTGACTTTGACGTGTTAGTGGTAAACTCTTCACACTGGATGTCGGAAATCGGATCTAACCTTGCAAAAGATTGCGATTTTGCCATGATTTGGTACTACGACCACGATGAGAAGAATTATCGATGCTCTCTTCGGGCATTCCACGATATAATAGATGTAAGTGAAATATCAAAGAAATTCGGTGGCGGCGGACATAGGAAAGCTGCAGGCTTCGTTCTACCGACAGAACACCACCCAGATTCAATTTTTGACAATGGCATCATTTTAAAACCAACAAAGAAAAAAAGATCAGCTTCTAAAAAACAAGTTGCAAAAAAGGTGGCCAAAGATGCGACCTAGTTGGGACAGTATTTGGCTTGATTTTGCTCAAAGTATTTCAAAAAGAAGTTATGACCCTCAGTTCCAAGTTGGTTGCTGTATAGTAACTGAGGACAACTGTCAGGTGCTAGCAATCGGTTACAATGGTAATCATAAAGGCGGACCAAACCAGCGCGAATCTGAGGAACCTGGTCATTCAGGTTTTATCCATGCAGAAATTAACGCTTTAATAAAATTGGATTATAATAATCCGAAACCAAAAAAAATGTATTTAACACTTAGTCCTTGCAGACATTGTGCAAAAGCTATAATTAATGGTGGAATTAAAAAGGTTTATTACAGGACCCCGTATCGTGATCTCAGCGGCGTAGAGCTTTTATTGCAAAACGGCGTGGAGGTTCTGCATTTACCTGATAATTAGTATATAAGTTGGAGTACAGTCAGGTGGATAATAAATTAAAACAAAGATTGTTAAGTGAGTCAACCTATGTTGGCACACTTGGCCTATTGCTAGAAAATGACGTAGCATCTGCTATTAAGAAAGCTGCAGGAATTTCAAAAGCAATTTCAAACCGTAAAACAAAAATCACTTCGCTTATTGGCGGTTTGCCATCTGGAGGATATAAGTCAGGTCTTGAAAAACTCCTGGGTTCTATTTTTGAGGGAGAAGATGAAATAAATAAATTGTTTGACCTTGGTGATGATCCGTCAGAAGAAGACATCGGTAAACTCGGCGGCGGCATTGACCAGCTTTCAGCGAAGTCCAGGGAAGTTAAGTCTTTATTGTCGATTAATAGTAAGCTTATGGCTTTTTTAGCTCAGCAGATTATCGACGCCAATTTACACAAAGGTGAAGACAAGGACGTTCCTTTGGAAACAATCTTTGAAGAAGCGGAAATGCTGGAAGATGCTAAGAAAGAGATGAAGAAGGTTTTAGAAAAGGCTGTTCAAAAAGCTCCGAAGAAAAAGCCCAAAGGATTCTTTGCTTCAATTGCTGACGCACTTGGGTTTGGTGAGACGCCTTCAATGGGCGAAAATATCGAAAAAGCAGCTGACGGTCTCATTGATGCAATCTTAGAACTCACCCCTATTGAGGTTGGTCAATTTGCAATGAAACTAGCCGACTCCAATAAAGAAGCGGCAAAAGAAGATGAGGAAATTCAGAAAGCCACAGATGGAGCCAACGAAGAAATAGAAGACGAAGCTGGTAAACCAGATGAAGAAGCCGAAGCCGGAGAATTAAAAACGATTGAACCCGAAGATCTAGAGTCGGCAAGTATTACGATGAATTATGAAGGTGAACAGCTTTTCTTCGCAGAAAATTACAAAAAATTCCAACAAGACCTGACCTCGAGCGCTGGTATTTTTCACAAACCTTTAGTAGACGCAGACGCAGATCCGAATGGCTTTGAAAACAAAATTGAAGTCACCATAGCACCTGAACCCGACGAAAGTCGAACCGACTACACTGAGCGTAAGGCAAAACTTTCTGACCTCAAAGGCTCGTTCATCGATGAATTTAAAAAAGCCATGGATAAATATCTTTTAGATGCACTTAAGGAAGGGGACCCGGGAGACTTTGAATACGACAGAGCCAAGGAAGCTATAGGGTTTTTGTTTGATAAGTCTAAGGCGCCAAAAGGTGATGACGAAGAAGACGGCTCTGGTGAAGATGAAGAACTTACTGGCGAAGACGCTGACCTAAATGAAGAAGAGGTTGAAGAGGCCGATGATCTTGCAGATAAAGGTGAAGATGTGCTTGGCAACTTACCTTTTGGCAAGCTTGAGCTCACCAAGCTTTTGAAAGCATTTCCTGAACTAGCAGGCAAGGGTAACAAGGCGACAACCCAACGCCGCGCATTTAGAAAGGCAATGAATCAAGCAGCTGGTCAACAGATTTTTGAAGAAGGCAAAAGCGACAATCTTGATACGGAAACTTTTAAACGTTTAAGAAAATTGGCAGGCATAAAATGAAATTAACAGAAAAACATATTATACGAATTATTCGTGAAGAATACCAGAATAGGCTTCTTCAGCTTGAAATAGCAGCAAAGATTGCCGAAGCCGAAGTGACCGACAAGCGCGGGAACATTCTGTTGGCCAAAGATCTCAAGGTGCGCCATAAGAAAAGCGGCTATGAGTATACTATAGATAATGTAGAAGGTGAAGGCGAGTCTATGCAAATAACTCTTCGAAAGCCAGATGTGCCAAGAATCGAAGCACCTAAAGTTATGAAGAGAATGAACGAAGATGACGAACAATTGCTGACAAGTGCAGAGATTATGGAGTTACCAGAAGAGCAGCCAAAGCCTGGCGATACATTTGTGATCAGCGCAGAAGAATTTGAAAAAGAATATATTGTTGACTAAGGATACGTTATGAATGAAGAACAAATAAAAAATATTTTAAGAGAATCACTCGGAAAAGAAAAGTTAAGCGAATCTTATGTTACGACATCAAAGAAGTATGAGCTGTCAACAGAGATGCTATCAGAAAAAGCAAAACAAGCACACCAACAGCTTTTTGAAAAATACAGCGAACAACTTAATAAAGTATCCGCGCAACTTGATGTTGCGTCGCGTGAGGATGCAAACCCTAATTATTCAGAATTTAGGTCCCTCAAGATGGATGAAACACACAACATAAATGGTTCCTATCTTCACGCTCTTTACTTTGATAATATTTCCGATATTAACTCGATCGTAATGTTAGACTCACTTGCGTTTTTAAGATTTGAAAGAGACTTTGGAAAGTTTGACGATTGGCAAAAAGACTTTATAGCTTGTGCAATGAGCAGCCGCGGTGGCTGGGCTATGACTGTTTACTCCATTCCTTTAAAAAGATATATGAATGTTATCGTAGATGGCCATACCCTTGGAATCCCAACCGCAACGATACCAATTATTTGCCTGAATGTTGCGGAGCATTCATATTTTAGAGACTATCTATCTGATAGAAAAGCATATATATATGCTATGATGAAAGAATTAAATTGGGACGTTATCGAGCGTAGAGTTAAAAAGGCCGAGAAAGTCGCAAAACTAATGGAAAAATAAAAATGAAAATTACTAAAAAGCAATTTAGAAGAATAGTTTTAGAAACCAGAAGAAGATTAGCTGATAATCCTTACGCGTATGTTGGTGATGATGTTGGCTCAGGAGAGATCCCAGCAGAGTACCAAAGCAAACTATTCAGCGCGCTGGGCATGCTTGGTTTTGAGACTGGTTTGGATCCAGAACGTAAAGACTTCGAATATGACATTCTTGATGGATTGATTGCAGCCGAGAGACAGTTGAAAAAAGATGGTTTTGAAAATCCTTCTGTCATTATCGATTTTATCAAACCAAGAGTTGCCGATATTTTTCGTAAAGAACCTGCTGGTGCGGGTATTCCAAGAACGGATGCATTGGTCGCCGCAATACCGTTTGATGTTTTTAACGATGCAGCCGGCGGCCCGTTCGGAACTCGCGCTATGGATAAACGTGATCCGTCTGTTATGTTTGACGAAGAAGAAGAACCGCCGCCAATGATCGATGAAGCAAAAATAAAAATTACAAAAAAACAGCTTAAGAGAATTATCCAGGAGTCTGTTCATTCACAGATGGACGGTGAATTAACAAACCTTGTTTTCCTTGCCGCTCAAGAAGTCAACGAAAAACACGCAGATATCACTGTACAAGACGTTGTCGACGAAATCAAAGGAATGGACAGTGAAAACAGAATCAATTACAGCGACCCAAGACTTCAAGATTATTTTATTGAAGTAGTTAGAGAAATGACTTACGAAGACGTTGTCGACAGAATGATGGAACTGGTAGAGCTCGGTGAACTTACAGGTGGATATGAAGATTTTTATTCGATGAGGGAAACAAAATGAAGATTACAAAAAAGCAACTAAAGCAAATCATTAAAGAAGAGTACTCTAAATTAAAGCAGGGCAAATTAAACGAAGCTAGAAACGTTTCTTTCCCCTTCACCGAAATTGCAGATTACTTTCAAGACAGAGCTTACAAAGTGAAAAAAGCAAATGCTGGTGACGACAGGGGCCGCGCGCTATTTCAGATGCCGATCAGTATTCCAGGTGGAACAAAAGATTTTGGATACTATGTAGACGTGAAATATGAATACGGTACATTTTATTTCTATTGGTATCTAAGAACAGAAGCCGATCCTAGCAGTCAACAAAGAATAAAAGTAATGAGACCTGGTGGCGGTAAGCCTCGCTGGGAAGTTGACTATATTGAAAGCGATCTTAAGGTTGTCATGGACGAAATTGATTACGAGATTTCTGTGCATGCCGAAGAGGGCACGCATCCTTTTGATCTTGGCTTGCCACCGTCTAAGTTTGCACATAAAGGCTCTTAAACCATGAAACTAACAAGAAAGCAGCTCCGAAGAATAATTTCTGAACGACTTGATCCAAGAAGAATCAAGTCTAACGTTTTTGAAATGGGGTTAAGGCCAAATGGGGTCGACCTCGATACGTTAAATTCAATGTACGGAACCCCAGCCTTTGATGCAATAGACCAATTAGTCGAAGAAAATAGAGGTATACTAGACGACGAAGAGGGCGTATATTATTCGAGGGGTTCTTCTGGAATCCAAAAAATGTTAACCAGGCGAGGATTATCATGAGCAAAAACAGAAGATTGGCAGAACTTGCCGGATTGATACATAGATCAACAGTAGAAGAATCTAAGGCTGTAAATGAGTCTAGGCTCCTTGTTGAGGAAGACGATTTATTTGGTGATGATGAAGAAGCCGGTGATGATGAAGAAGATGACGAAGGAGATGACGAAGCCGCCGATGATGAAGAGACCGCTGATGCCGAAGAAGAGGAAGAAGAGGAGCCGGCGGATAAACTCTCTGCAAAGGAAATTTCAGAGCTTGGTCCTGGCGAAATTGATATAGAAATCGATTCAATTATGGACGACATTTTCTCACAAAGCTCGAAATCAATCGCCGCAGCTGAACAAGTGACCGAATCAATACACCGCAACAAGATGTCTTCGCTTATGTTCGAATCGCCGAATTATGATGCGTTCGATATGGATAGGTTCGCGCGCGAAACTGCACGTTATATAAACAACTACCAAAACCTGCTCGATGTAGAGGGAATGCTTTATAACAAAGCAAAGAAGACATTACTACAACAATTTGGTGACATGGGCAAAACAGCTGTTGCTGATTTCGAAGAACACATGGACCGCGTGCACGGAATAAACCTATCTGGCCAGTCCGGTGACGAATTCGTTGCACCGATTGCAGTCGGCGCAGGTGGAGAAGGTGGTGCTTAGGAGTACCGATGAAAAAAGGTAAATCAAAAAAAAGATATAATTTTGAGAATAGGAAGTCCATACATATTGCAATGAGCCTTGGTACTCATTCAGAATTTCGTATAAAGCTGCTCAAAAAGGGTTTATCTATGCAAGAGGTTTTAGAAGAATGTGCAGTAAGAATAGCACAGCAAGACGGATACATGGACAAAATGCTTGATGAGCTCGTTGAAAGAAAGATTACTGGCGAAAGAAAAATAGCAGAATCTGATGCACAATCGTTATATAGATTAATTGAGGCTGATGATAAGGATTAGCCTTATTTTATTTTAATGTTTTCTTGCGCATAATTAAATAATAAGAACATTACACGGAGACTATTATGACTGTAAAATCAGAAATACTGGAAAAATTAGCAAGCTTGGACTGCAAAGACAAAATAAAGGATACACTCTCAGAGAACAGAGAAGAAATTGCAAAATCTTTATACATCGGAGACAAAGAAAAGGGAGCGCTCGATGCGATCCAAGAGAAGGTTATTTCTCGTAAGCTTCTTGTCTTCACTGTTGCTACTGCATTGCTTTGGTATGTTGGTCTTGATGCTGAAACTTGGGGTATGATTGCAATGACTTACATTGGCGGTCAAACTGCCATCGATTTTGCCAAAGTGTGGAAGGGTTAATCGAATGAAAATCACAAAAAGACAACTGCGAAGAATCATCCAAGAAGCCATGGAAGAAGTATCCATGTATGACCAGGGCAGAGAGGATTCATTAGCTGGAATACGTCCACAGTTTCCTGATGAAGATTACATGATGGGATACAACGAGGCACAGATGGATGGTGGTTTGCCCAAAATGCAACCACCAAGTGATAGCGGTCGAGGTAAGAAGCTTGATCCGAGAAAACTTAAAGGCGCGCTTGCTGGAAAATACTACGGGAGTAGATAAATGAAAATCACAAGAAGACAATTAAGAAGAATAATTGCAGAGGCATACTCATACAAAGATCCCTATCCTTCTCGCCGTAAGCAGCAAAAGGAACAGCACTGGGTTATCGTATGTGATTGGACATCACATAAGGATCCTTCAAAACATAAGAATGGCGAACAAGTCTATGCTGAATATTTTGGTACCGAGGCAAATGCTAAACGTAAGGCTTTGCAATACCAGAGAGAAGTAGGTGCTTTCATGACAATAGAGCCAAGCGTTGAAGATTACTAAGACACGGAGTATTAAAATGAAAATTACAAGAAGACAATTAAAAAGAATCATTCAAGAAGAGAAGGCTAAACTTATCCGTGAAGCAAATATGGACGGCACTATTTCTGACGATGAGGAATTTTTAGAAGAGGAGCTTTTAGAATATGTGGAAATACAGATCGAT
>Ga0163111_10002397_pt1 | contig 11869 bp, 14 predicted proteins | sample CRUFie1St18metaG_FD_109645 | JGI IMG/M metagenome (GOLD analysis project Ga0163111, IMG submission 109645) | Marine microbial communities from the Costa Rica Dome - CRUD Field 142mm St18 metaG | ecosystem: Environmental > Aquatic > Marine > Oceanic > Photic zone | place: Costa Rica: the Eastern... | reverse complement strand
TATGCATATGAGAATGAAGAATGGTCAACACCATTATCCCTTGCAACTGAATTTGGTTCGTTAGGATGGGAAGTAGAGATAGTTTCAATTGGTTCTAATAGATTACAAAATTGGAATGATACTCAGATAAGAGAATGGTTAAACAGTAAACCAAAAACAGATATTGTAATCTTTATGGATTGGGGTAGATTTGATTCACCTCTTTTAGATAAAAATTTAGTAGATGCATTTTGGGTACAAGAAAGTGGAGATGACCCACAAAACTTTGATAGAAACTTTCCTAAATCAAATAAGTTTCATATAACAGTATCACCAGATGCAGATTCAACTGAAGAATATAAGAAAAGAGGTAGAGATGCGTATTGGTGGACACATTTTGCTGATACACGAGTTCAGTTTCCATTAGAAATTAAACCAGAGTTTGTTGCGGTAACAACAAGAGGTAGAGGGGGTTCAGAATTTTTGGATACAATTACTCAACATGGTGGTGGTACAATTGGAAATCAAAATGGATTCAATTCAAAACAACATACTGAATTTCTTAATAAAGGAAAAATGATTATTCAACATTCAAGATGGGGAGAAGTAACTCGAAGATTATTTGAAGGAATGGCTTGTGGTAAAATGGTTCTTTGTGATAAATTAAATAAATCTAAAAAGTTAGAAGAATTATTTACAGATGGTGAAGATATAGTTTATTACGATGATATAGTTGATTGTATCAACAAAATAAATTATTATAATGAAAATGATGAAGAACGAGAAAAAATTGCTAACAATGGATTTAAAAAGGTTTTAGAGAACCATACTCAGAAACAAAGAGTACAATTTTTAATTGAAAAATATAACGAATGGAAAAACTCCCACTAAGTATCGGTATCTTATCTTGGAAAAGTGGACAAACTCTTGTTAACACTTTACAAACTTATTTTGATAGAGAATTTCTACATCAAGTAAATGATGTATGTATTTTATTTCAAGAAGTATCAGAACAAGATAAACAAATAGCTAATCATTTTAATATTCCTTATATTGGTTTGAATGAGAATATTGGAATCGGACAAGGATTCATACAATTAACAGAACAAGCTAAAACTGATAATGTAATGGTTTTAGAACATGACTGGAAATTAATTGAAGATAGAAATGTAACACTCGATAGAGTAAAAAGTGGAATTGAGTTATTAGATAATGGATACTCTTGTGTTAGATATAGACATAGAGCTAACCCTGGTCACCCACATTTTTCATTTAAATACCAAGGAAGAGAATTGGATTATTACGATAAGGAGATTGAATGTACATCACCCCATCTATTGGATTCAGTCCATTGGTGTGACCCATTCGAAAGTTTCCCACAGCATATTGGAAAAGAAGGTGAATACTTTACTACAACATCTCGTTATGGTAATTGGACAAACAATCCTTGTTTATATAAAAAAGATTTTTATTTACAAACAGTAAAACAGTTTGCTGGTGAAGGTATTGCATTAGAAGGTAATATCTCAAAGTGGTGGGCACAACAAACATTTAAAGTTGCTCATGGTGAAGGATTATTTACACATTTAGATGAAGGTAAACATGGGAAATAAAATTAAATTAATCATATTTGATTTAGATGGTGTATTAGTTGAGGCTAAAAATATACACTATGAAGCACTTAACGAAGCATTAGGACCAGGTTACGCCATAAGTTGGAATGAACACCTAGCAACCTATGATGGATTGAAAACAACTCAAAAATTAGAAATGTTATCTGAGAAAAAAGGGTTACTAAAAGAAAATCATAAAACTATTTGGGAGTTAAAACAAAAACTTACATTAGAAAAGTTAAGAGCACTAGAACCAAATACAGGTCTAATACAATGTATGAGAAACTTAGTTAGTGAAGGTTATAAGATTGCAGTGTGTTCAAACTCAATCAGAAAAACTTGTTTAACAGTTTTATCTAAATTGGGTATTATGGAGTTTATGGATTTGGTGATATCTAATGAAGATGTAAAAAATTCAAAACCACATCCAGAGATGTATTGGAAAGCAATATCTATGATGAGTTGTTTACCTGAGGAAACTTTGATAGTTGAAGATTCACCATATGGATTACTTGCAGCTGCTCGTTCCAAATCACATATACTGAGAGTAAAGAATACAAAAGAAACAAATTATAGTAATATAGATAATAAATTAAAACAAATAGAAATGGGAGAACAACAATCAACACCAGCATGGAGAGATGAAAATCTTACAGTATTGATTCCAATGGCTGGAGCAGGAAGTAGATTTCAACAAGCAGGATATACTTTTCCAAAACCATTAATTGATGTAAAGGGAAAACCTATGATTCAGTTGGTGGTGGAAAATCTAAACATCAAAGCAAACTATGTTTATGTTGTACAAAAAGAACATAGAGAAAAGTATAACTTAGATACTTTATTAAATCTCATTACACCAAATTGTAAAATAGTAGAGGTTGATAAACTAACAGAAGGTGCAGCATGTACGGCATTACTTGCTAAAGAATACATAAATAAAGATACCCCTCTGTTTTTTGCTAACTCAGACCAATTCGTTGAGTGGGATTCAAATGAATTCTTATATAAAATGAATGAAACAAATGCAGATGGTGGTATTGTATCATTTAGAGCAACACATCCAAAGTGGAGTTTTGCAAAGATAGATGAAAAAGGATTAGTAACTGAGGTTGCAGAGAAGAATCCTATCTCTGATATTGCAACAGTTGGTTATTACTATTGGAAACATGGTTCTGATTTTGTAAAATATGCAGAAGATATGATTGAAAAAGATATCAGAGTGAACAATGAGTTTTATGTTTGTCCTGTATTTAATCAAGCAATTGAGGATGGAAAAGAGATTCGTACTTATGATATTCCTAAGATGTGGGGATTGGGTACACCAGAAGATTTGAAATATTATTTGGAAAATTACAAATAATTTCGTATATTTGTATGATAGAAAGTAAATTATATCCAAGAGATAAAAAAAGAGCATTAGTTGATGTTGATGAAACTATTTGTTTTTACGAAGGTAAAAGGTTTTATGAAAACGCAATACCTAAACAAGAAAACATAGATAAAATTAACAAACTATATGATGAAGGTTGGGAAATAATTTATTGGACAGCAAGAGGAAGTGTATCCGAAAGAGATTTGTATGAATTAACTAAAGAACAATTGAAAAGTTGGGGATGTAAATTTAATGATTTAATAGTTGGTTATAGAAAAAGTATTTTTTGTTATCCACTAAAACCATCTTTTGATTTAGTAATAGATGATAAGGCAAAAAGAATAGAAGAATTATGAAATTAATTTCTCATAGAGGAAATATAAATGGTAAACATGAAAAGTTTGAGAATAACCCAAACTACATTGATACCGCAATTGAACAAGGTTATGATGTTGAAATTGATGTTTGGTTTATTTCAGAAACTTTCTTTTTAGGACACGATGAGGCACAATATGGTATTAGTTTGGAATGGTTATTAGAACGAAGTAAAAATCTTTGGGTGCATTGTAAACATATTGATGCAATAGAGGAATTTAAAAGATTAGAACTTGAACAAAAAATAACAAATATTAATTATTTTTATCATCAAAAAGATGATGTAACGATAACTTCACATGGTCACTTATGGAAGTATCCAGGTGTACCACAAATAAAAAATTGTGTATCTGTAATGCCAGAAATAAATAAAGAAAATGTTGAAGAGTGTTATGGAGTTTGTTCTGATAATATTATAAGTTATGGCAAATAAAGAAACAATAGGATTTACTGCTGGTAATTTTGATTTACTACATCCAGGTTACATTTATACTTTTGAAGAAGCAAAAAAACATTGTGATAAATTTATAGTGTTTCTTCAACGAGACCCATCGGAACATAGAAAATCAAAGTATAAACCTGTTATACCTATTTACGAAAGATATAAAACATTAATGTCAATAAAATATATTGATGAGGTTTATATTTACCAAACTGAAGAAGATTTATTAAATTTAATTAATTTTTTTAAACCAGATGTTAGAATACTTGGTGAAGATTACATAGGAAAATCATTTACAGGTGATGATTTACCAATTAAAATTATTTATACAACTCGTTCACATGGATGGTCAACTACAAAAATTAAAGATTTAATTACTAAACAAACTATTAAACAAAATAAAAACATTCTAAACGATGAATAAACCAGAACAATCAATACCATTATTTAAAGTATTCATGGCACCAACAGCAAAAGAAAAAGTTGGTGAAGTATTAGATAGTGGTTATATAGGACAAGGACCAAAGGTAGATGAATTTGAAAAACAATTAGGAGAATACTTTGGAAATGATAAAGTAGTTACAACAAATGCTGGTACATCTGCATTACATTTAGCACTACACTTACTTAAGAAACCAAAAGAAAATTGGAGAGAAGAATTCCATGGTGTTGCATTTGTAGAACACAACTGGCCAGGTATTCAAGATGGTGATGAAGTATTAGCAACACCACTAACTTGTACTGCATCTAATTGGCCAATCGTAGCAAATAATCTAAAAATTAAATGGGTGGATATTGACCCAACAACTCTTAATATGGATTTGGATGATTTAGAAAGAAAGATGACTCCAAAAACAAAAGCAATTATGGGAGTTCATTGGGGTGGATATCCATTAGATTTAGATGAGATTAGAAATATTAGAGGTAGATTTAGAAAAGAACATGGATGGGCACCAGCATTAATTGAAGATGGAGCACATTCAATCGGTACAAAATATAAAGGAAAATATTTAGGTAATCATCACAATTTTGTAATGAATTCTTTACAGGCAATCAAACACATCACTTCAGTCGATGGTGGTTTACTTTATTGTCCACACGAAGAATTGTATGAAAGAGCAAAATTACTGAGATGGTATGGTATTGATAGAAACCCAAAAGGTAGAACAGATTTCAGATGTGAAGCAGATATACCTGAATGGGGATTTAAATTTCACATGAATGATGTTTGTGCAGCTGTTGGTATAGAAAACTTTAAACACTTAGATGACATAGTTACTAAACATAAAGATAATGCAGCGTACTATGATGAACACTTACAAAATGTAGATGGTGTTACACTTCTAAAAAGAGAAGAAGGATTTGAATCGGCATTTTGGATTTACTCACTATTAGTAGATGATAGACCATCGTTCTACAAATATATGCAAGATTGTAATATTACAGTATCTCAAGTTCATGAGAGAAACGATAAACATTCTTGTATGGAAGAATTTAAAACATCGTTACCAAATTTGGACAAAACAATTGGTCATGTAGTTTCAATACCAGTTGGTTGGTGGGTAACAAAAGAAGAAAGAGAATACATTGTAGATTGTATTAAAAAATGGAAATAAGATTAGAACCATTAAAAGAAAATAATTTAAGATTCCTACTATTAGTAAGGAATGAAGAATCAACTCGTACTCAATTAAAAAATGATAGTGCATTTACTTTAGATGAATGTGAAGATTGGTTTGAAAAAATGAAACCACAATGGTTAATGATTTATAATGAAAATAATGAAGAGGTTGGGTACATTAGAATCAATGGTGATGAGATTGGATGTGATATACATCCTGATTTTCGTAGAAAAGGATATGCAAGAGCAGCATATACAAAGTATTTAGAGGATAAAGATTATGCAGACCTTTGGGTTTTTGAAGATAATCATGCAAAAAAGTTATACGAAGAATTAGGATTTGTTGAAACAGGTGAGAGTGGTTTAAGAAGAGGTAGAAAATATTTAAAAATGGTTTACAAGAAATGAAAGTAGCATTAATGTTAACTGGTCTTGCACGAAAAGTTCAAGAAGGTTATGATGGTTATTGGAAATACATTATAGATAATAATGATGTAGATTTGTATCTTCATGCATGGGAATCTAAACCTGATGAAATAACAAATAATGAAGATAGTGATGATGTTTTAAAAGTTTATCCAAATCCTAAATACATTAATATACAGAAACCAATTAAGTTTACTAAGTACAGAGAAGGTATTAAAACACCAAGAGATGATAAATCAAGACCACTAACAGATTTTGATGTATTTAGTAACTTCAGAGCATTTCCAATGTTGTATGGTTGGCAAGAAACTTATAAAAAAATACAAGAATCAAATATTAAATATGATTGTATTATAAGAAGTAGATATGATATTGCTGGTTCCAATTTAGAATTAAGTGATTATGATTTAACAAAAATTTATACATCAAATAGTCATTGGCCTAACAGTCCAATACATGATGATAATTTTTATATGTCTAATCAAGAAAACTCAGATAAAGTTTTTCCAACAATATTTGATAATATTGTAAATTATAATAGAGAACAAGGAATTATGGATGGTGCTGAACAAAACTTTACGAAGTATTTACATAGAATACAATTATATGATAACGCAATTAAACACGATGGAATCAACTTTAACTTACTTAGAGATGATAAAGTTTGGTGGCCAGAAGATGTAAAATGAAAATAGGAATTAATTTAGTAGGAGTATCTTATAACAATGCTATTGAAGGTGGTAGATTGAGAGATTATGAAAACTCAATACAAAACTTTTATAAAAATGTTGTAAATCCATTAAGAGAAAATGGACATGATATAAAATTTTATCTTTTTAGTTATAGTAATGAAAAACAAGATAAAATAATTGAAGATTATTCACCAGCAATAAAACATACATTTGTAGAACCTGGTTATAATAAATTAGGTGGTGGTGATAAAGTATCAAATGGTATGAAAATAATGACAGTTTCATATCTAAATAGTTTACAACAACTTAAGGATGAGGATTTAGATTTAGTTATATCAACAAGATATGATATAAACTTTTTTAAGAATCCATTTGAAGAATACAATTATGATTTTACAAAATGTAGTTTTCTTTGGAGAGAACCTGAGTTTATGGATTTACCAATTGTGAATGATACATTTATAGTATTCCCACATTCAATGTTAGAATCCTTTTATAACGCAGTAATTGAAATGGAAACCAATCCACCACATGGAGTAAATTCAGGTATGCATAACTTATATTTACCAATGGTAAATCAAGTTGGTGAAGATGATGTTGTATGGATGGATGAAGAATTTAAATCAGCAGTAAACAATAATTTATATAAATTAGAAAGAACAGAATGATAAAAACACATAAAATTAAATACGATACATCAAAGTATCAATTCAGACCTTTGATTAAAAAAATCTTAGGTGAAAAAAGTTTAGAGAATTTACATGAGGTTAAAAAGTATGAAAGATATACTGAACCAACAGACCAGGCTACAATGTGGCATAAAACTTATTATGATAAATTTAAAGAAGAGTTTTATCCATTGTACAAACAATTTATAGAAGAGTTTGTAAAACCTCACTTTGAGTATGATGAAATTATTTATCAAAAGATTCCTACATTCAGAGTTCATCAAGTTGATAACTTAGGAGTTGGTGAGTGGCACAGAGATAGAGATTACAATCATGGAGTAGATGAGATTAACTTATGGTTACCATTTACTGATGCGTATGGAACGAATACCATATGGATGGAATCAGAAGAAGGAAAAGAAGATTTCAAAGGTTACGATGTATCCTATGGTGAAATTTTGGTGTTTAGTGGACCAAATCTTTTACATGGTAATCAAACTAATGAAGAAAAAGATACAAGATGTTCAATTGATTTTAGGATAGTACATCCTGATAAGTTCAAAACATCTGATAAAGGTAGTGTTACTGCAAATGTTAAATTCAAAGTTGGTGGTTATTTCGAAAAATTATGAGTAAATTAATAAGTGGTTATTGGTGGGCATGGAGAGAAACCGAAGCAGGTAAGAAATCTATGCAAACTCTTAGGAAGTTTTATTCTGATGCTGACCTTTTTATCAATGTAGATTATGAAGGTGATTTAGAAGGATATCAAAAAGTTGGTGAAGAGTTAGGAGCAACTGTTACTCGTAATAACTTTCAGTTAGGATATTGTGGTAACTTTGGTGATAGGGATATTGGATACGAACATTGGACTAAAGAGAAAGCAGTAGAATGGTTAACAGGTGTTTACAATGCCTGTAAGAAAACAGATTCAAAATACATGATGTTATTTGAAGAAGATGATTTTATATTAGATACGATTAGTATTTTAAATTTTGATTTCTCGATGGCAATTCACCCAACTGCACCATCACCAACAGGTAGAATGAGACCAAATACTATTCCTAACCAATTTTTAGAATATTCTAAATCAGTAGGAGGTGTGGATTCATGTCCAGGTTATGCAAGTGGTGGAGGAACTATCTTTAACAGAGAACAATATATTGATGCATACGAAAGAACTTTAGATTTATATACAGAAAAGTTTGATGAGTTTTGTAAAATAAATAAAATTTATGGATGGCAAGATTTTTTATTTCAATATATAATGATGTTAGGTGGATATGAAATTATTCAAAATACAAAATTATGTGAGTTGTGGGAAGTACCTAACTTTGAAGAATTTGAAATATTGACAGGATGTAAACAACCAGAATTAGTAAAATTATGATAAACCCAACGAGTTTCCAAAAAACAATTTTAGGGTGTATAACAAAATATTCACCTGATGACATTAGACCTTATGTTGAATCTATTGATAGATGTGGGTTTGATGGTAGAAAAGTAATGTTGGTATATGAAGTACCACAAGAAACTATTGATTATCTTAAATCAAAAGGATGGGATTTATATGGAGGAGAACTTCAACAACATATAATCCTTCAAAGATTTAGAGATTTATACAAACTACTTGGTTCTGAAATAAAAGGAACAGTTATATGGACTGATGTAAAGGATATTATATTTCAAAAAGACCCATCTGAATGGATAGAAGCAAATATGGATGGTGAGATACTTTCATTCTCAGAATCAATTACTTTTAAAGATGACCCTTGGGCGTGTGTAAATAGTGGAACATCTTTTCCTATGGAATGGGAATGGTTACAAAATAAAACTTCATATTGTGCAGGAACTATTGTAGGAAACGCTGAATATCTAAGAGATTTATTTATTGATATTTACAGATGGAGTATGACAACAGCAAATAAAGAACAACTTGCAGACCAGGCAGCATATAATATTCTTATTAATTTAAAACAATTTAAAAATATTGTACAAAAAGTTGAACAAGAAGAAGGATTCGTAACACAATTGGGTACTGTTTTGGTAAATAAAGAAAAATTTAAAAATGTGTTACTAGAACCTACACCAAATGTTGATGAAAATTATATCGTTACAAATCAAAAAGGAGAAGTATTTCCATTAGTGCATCAATACGATAGGATTCCACAATTCAAAGAATTTATAGAAAAAAAATATTCATGAAAATTGTAATATCTATTTTTTGTTTACCATATGAAATTGATGAGTTAGAAAATACTCTAAATCAACTCAAAAAAGCATCATATTATATTGATAAATCATTAGATTGGAATTTAGATGTTACAATGTGTACTTCATCTGAAATGGTCAATTGGGATAAATCATCAATCAATAAAAAATATTTTGAAGATAAATTTTTAAAATTAGCATCAAATACAGATTGGTGTGTAAAAAACTTTCAAACATCTGAAAAAATATTAGGTTGTGTTTCACAGAGAAGATTCTCATTTGAAAAACATAGAGATGCTGATTACTTCATTTGGTTAGATACAGATATTATATTTGATGAAAGAACTTTATCTTATTTGGAAAACGCTATGAAATCAACTAATCAAAGTTTTCCAAACTCTATAATAACACCAGAGATTGTTAAAATTTGGGATGATACATGGGATTGTCTTGTTAATGATAATTTCTTACTTGAAAAAGTTAACTACCAAAAAACAAATGACCCCTACAAAGATTCAGGTGTTAAAGGTGATATTATAGTAAGAGGAGTTACAAATAACTTTTATGGGCAACCAAGATTTAAATTTGCAGGTGGTTGGTTTACTTGTATTAGTGGAAAACTTCTTAATAGAATTGGTGTTCCCCAATCATTTGGGCATTATGGTTACGAAGATACATTTGTAATGTGGGCATCTGAAAAACTCGTTGAAGAGTTTGGTGTCAAAGTAAACCAATTCAAAATAAAAAACCTCGTAGTTTGTGAAAACTATAAATATCGTAACAATTCTCACTACTTAAATCATATATCAGTTTATGATAGAAGAGAAGAGTTTAAAAAAATTGCTGAATCCAATTTTGGTGAGGAACTCAAAAAAATAAAGTAAAAAAACTATTTTTACTTTTTCAACCCCATATTTATTCTTAGTAAAGGGATAAAATCCCACCGTTATTTCAACAACCGTTTTATTCAAAGCGTTTTACAAATCGTTTCATTTATTGGTTACAGTAATCAACAATAGGAGATTACTTTGAAATTAGCTACACTAAATGTATTTAAAATATTCGTTTTGTGTATCTTAGTGTTACTACCAAATGGTTCTACCAATGAGATACATCAAGACGACCAAAACCTAATTAAGGTCGGCGAAGTTACCAACGAAATTCGTATGGGTAAGTTTGCAGGTAACCGAAATCTTACAATCGGTGTAAAAAATATTCTCGAAGAACTTCTCTTAGATTTAGATTATGATTTATCAGACCAAGCGAATCAACAAATTAATGTTCGTTTAGTCTTTTTTGATATTAAAAATAAAGGAACCAGCATTGCTGTATTCCATAACAATGTTTCACTAACGCAGATTATAGCAATTGGTGAACTTGAAGTCAATGGTAAAGTCAGAAAAAGAACTACTCAAAAAGGAACGAGTAGAACAATTTCTACTTCAACCCTTGTAGTTGCAGAGGACGGAACATTTAATCAACAAACGGCGAGCATAGCGTTGAAAAAACTATGTGAACAAATTATTAAGGATTTATTATTATGAAGAAATTTTTATCATTATTAGTTGGTGTTCTTTTTACACTAACTTCATTCGGACAAGACCCATCGGAGATACAATATGGTACAGTCAATACTGTTACTAAAGTTGGTGATACACTATCGGTGGAATTTAAGTATGCAAAAAAAGATGAAGGAGCAGCAACACTACTCCAATTCGATTTTGAATACAATAACAAACTTATGAGTTTCTTAGACATAAGTTGGAAAACCCCAAGTGGTGCTTCTAAAGCAAGAAACAATTGGAGTGGATATAAGTTTAACCCAAAAGCAAACACATCTGAATCAGATATGGATGTTCAGTATATTTGGTGGAGAGATGAAGCAGGAAACAACTCCTACTCAACTTCAGCAGATTGGAGTGTAGAAAGAATCACAGCACAAACTTCAGCAGCATATACAGATGGAGACCAGATTATAGTTTACAGATTTATCATCAAAGATAAATTCGGTACAAATTATGATTCATGGGATAACATATTAAAAGTGAATTGGGCAAACTATAAAAAAGCAGATGGAACACAAATACAAGTAGGTAGACCAACCTCAGATATCGATTTAAATGGATTGGAAGGTGGTAATGCAGGTAATGTTACCTTAAACCTATCATCAAAACTTTTAGATAACAATGTATCTGATGGAACAGATTATTCTTATGTTATCAAAAATGGTGCAGGAGAAACAAAAGCTAGTGGTGATTTTGATGCATCAGGTCAAGCAGTAGTTAGTGGTTTAGAAAATAACATACAATATAATATATCAGTTTCTATTTCAGATTTACCTGAGTATTTAGGTGAGGTTGTAACTGTTGCAGATTTAGCATTAGTATTCGCTGAGGCAATTGGAGCAGGTTCTGGTCCAAGTGGTGGTTCAACTACATTTGATTACTACATACAAGATATTATCGCTGAT
>Ga0163111_10002395_pt1 | contig 11872 bp, 11 predicted proteins | sample CRUFie1St18metaG_FD_109645 | JGI IMG/M metagenome (GOLD analysis project Ga0163111, IMG submission 109645) | Marine microbial communities from the Costa Rica Dome - CRUD Field 142mm St18 metaG | ecosystem: Environmental > Aquatic > Marine > Oceanic > Photic zone | place: Costa Rica: the Eastern... | reverse complement strand
GCTCTTATTGGATTTGCAGGTCCTAGGGTAATAGAGCAAACAGTAAGAGAAAAATTACCTGAAGGCTTTCAAAGAAGTGAGTTTCTGCAAGAACATGGTACTATCGATATGATTTTAGAAAGAAAAAACCAACCTGAAATAATTGCAAACATATTGAATATTTTTGGTTTCCCTCATGAAAAGAAAATTTGATACCGTAGACGAGTGGCTTGAATGGCAACAAACTGTTCATCCACTAAATATAGATTTTAAGCTCGAGAGAATTCTAAGTGTATACAATAAGCTTAAAATATCTAAAATTGCAAACAAAGTAATTACTGTAGCCGGAACAAATGGAAAAGGTTCAACTGTATCTTTTTTAGAATCTATACTCAAAAAAAATAATTATAAAGTTGGATCGTTCACTTCACCTCATATCTTAAAGTATAACGAACGTATAAAAATTAATGGACAAGAAATTGACGATAAGTCATTACTAAATGTTTTCGAGCTTATTGATAAAAAAAGAGAAGATACAACTTTAACCTATTTTGAATTTGCCACATTATCAGCTTTTTATCTATTCAGTCAGCGGGATTTAGATGTAGCAATCCTGGAAGTTGGATTAGGCGGTAGATTAGATGCAACAAATATAATTGATAACGATATTTCTATAATTACATCTATTGGCATAGATCATACCGAATTTCTTGGTAATACAATAGATAGTATTGCATTAGAGAAAGCTGGAGTCATGAGATCTTTTAAAAAATCAATTTTTGCACAAGAGAAGCCTCCTGCTGCTATATATAGATATGCTAAAAATAAATCAGTTAATCTTCTTACACATAATAACGATTATATTGTCACAAGACATGTTGATAATTGGTCATTAGACGCAAAGAATATCTCTATCAAAGAAATCCCTAATCTAAAGATGATTGGTGATTATCAATATAACTATGCAGCTGCATCTGTACTTGCTCTAAAAGAAGTATTACCTGAGTGTCTTGATAACCAAACAATTTTAAAACAAGCTCTTTCTGAGACTCAAATATCGGGAAGATTTCAATATCTGCAGAATTCTCCCGATATAATTTTAGATGTTGCACATAATGAAGATGCAGCCAAGGGTTTAGTAAAGAATATTTCTAATAAAGGTTATGATGAAATTAATGTAGTTCTTGGAATACTCAATGATAAAGATGTTTACAGCATAGTTAAACCTTTTCTCTCTCTTGTAAATAACTGGTACATCGGAACAATTAATAGTGAACGGGGCATGAATGCCGAAGAGATTAAATATCGAATTAAGTCAACGTTTAAGAATAATTTAAATATCGAAACCTTTAATTCAGTTTCATCAGCTTTTTGTTCTGCTAAAAATATACAAACTAAAAATTCATTATTATTAGTATACGGTTCTTTTTATACTGTATCTGAAGTTTTAAAAGTTGGTATTTCTAAAATTACTAAAAAAAATGCGATTTAAATTCTTTTTAATTATTTTGCTTTTTTTATATATATATTCTGGAGCTATAAAAGAATATATTGATATGCCAGAGGATGTTTATCTAAAAGAAATTCAGAAGGAGATTATTATTGATCAACAAGCGACCGATGTATTTAACAAAGAAGATATAGATAATATTAATATTACAGAAAAGAGAATTAAAGCATGGAATATTATAATCACTTATAATGAGAGTAGTTATGAAAATATAAAAAATAAAATACTTAAAAGTGGTTATAAAATAAAACATAATCCAAAAAAAATGTATTATTCTCTTGGACCTTTTTCTGATATATCTCATGCAAAAGAAGAATCTAAAAAACTTATAAAATTACATGGTTTAAAGAATAAAATTATTGATTTAGTCTTCTGATGGTCTTAATTGATTATATATTTGTTTTCGTAACACTATTTTATTCATTTCTTGGGTTAATTCGCGGCTTCTCAAAACAATTAATTTCATTCATTTTATGGATACTCTTACTTTTTACTATATTCAATCATCTAGATAAATTTATCCCTTTAGTCTCTTCATACATTTCATTAGACTCGAACTACATAAGGATTATCACAATAATACTTCTAATTTTGTTTACTATTTTTGTTATCTATTTTCTTAATATAACTCTATCGAAGATAATAGCTTTAACACTATTTGAAAATACAAATAGAATCCTAGGTTTATTTGCATCTTTTATCAAATCTCAAATATATATTTTTGTATTTATATTACTCATTCTAGATACATCTTTTCATGCAGAGGTATTAAAAGGTTCACTTTTAGTCCCGTATTATCTAGTTTTAGTTGAATATATATCTAATTATGATGATTCTCTCTTTAATACTTTCAAAATATAAATATAATGTGCTTATATGTGTGGCATTGTAGCTGTATCGGGTAATAAAGATGTGATTCATGATATATATGAATCTCTTACTGTATTACAACATCGAGGGCAAGATGCCTCAGGAATACTCACAAATCACAAAGGGAAAATTACTTTACGCAAATCACTTGGCCTTGTAAGAGATGGATTTTCAAAAAAACATATAGATCGCCTTAAAGGACATATAGGAATAGGACATGTTAGATATCCAACTGCAGGACATGCAGATAACTCATCTGAAGCCCAACCATTTTATGTTAATTCGCCTTATGGCATTGCTCTTGCTCATAATGGTAATTTAATTAATTCTGATAAATTAAAACAAGATTTATTTAAGGAAGACTTAAGACATATCAACACAACATCTGATTCTGAGATTCTACTTAATATTTTTGCACATGAACTTTATTTACATAGTAAAGATGCTTTCACGCCTGACAGTATATTTTATGCAGTAGCAGGCGTACATAGAAGAGTAAAAGGTGCTTATGCAGTAGTGACGTTAATAACTGATAAAGGAATAGTTGCTTTTAGGGATCCTCATGGCATAAGACCTCTATGTTACGGACAAAAAAAAGTTGACGGAAAATTAGAGACAATGATTGCCTCTGAATCTGTTGCTCTAGATACTGCAGGCTTTACCTTAAAAAGAGACATTTTACCTGGAGAGGCAATTTTTATAGATATTGATGGAGAAGTTCATACTAGAGTATGTGCTGAGGTAAGTAGCTTTAATCCATGTATTTTTGAATATGTTTATTTCGCAAGACCTGATTCTGTAATAGACGGTATATCTGTATATAAAGCAAGAATGAATATGGGAACTGCTTTAGCTGATAATATTAATAAAGCATTTCCAAATAATGATATTGACGTAGTGATACCTATTCCTGATACAAGTAGAATTTCTGCTTTGGAGTTGTCCACAAGGCTTAAAATTCCATTTAGAGAAGGTTTTATAAAAAATAGATATATTGGAAGAACATTTATTATGTCAGAGCAAAACGAAAGATCTAAATCTGTAAAACGTAAACTGAATGCTGTTAAATCAGAGTTTAAAGGTAAAACGGTCTTACTTGTAGATGATTCTATTGTAAGAGGGACAACATCAAAACAAATTGTTGAGATGGCAAGAGAAGCTGGTGCAAAAAAAGTTTATTTGGCATCTGCTGCGCCACCTGTAAAACATCCTAATGTTTATGGAATTGATATGCCTGCAAGTAAAGAATTTATTGCTGATAACCGAAGCCCTGAAGAAATAGCTAAATTTATAGGTTGCGATAGAATTTTTTATCAAGATTTAGATGATTTAATAATGTCTGTAAAAAATGAAAGCTCGAAGATCTCTAGTTTTGATTCATCATGTTTTAATGGCGATTATATAACTGGGGATGTCAATGAAGACTACTTAGTTTCCCTAGATAAACTCAGAAATGATGCAGCTAAAAATAAAAAAATACAGGCTGAGGGTACTTTTGATGAAGTAGTAGTCTATTAGTTTATATATGGCAAGCTATAAATTATATGATATTAGTCAACACATCAAACCAAAAAATCTATCTATTCAAATCAAATAAGTTAATTTTTGAATCTCCTATTTCATCTTCATTGTATGGCTTGGGATGTCAAATAAATTCTAATAAGACTCCTACGGGTCTACATATTGTAGCCTCTATGATAGGTAAGGAGTTACCAGCAGGAACTTTATTCAAAAATAGAGTTCCAACATCTAAAATTATTAATAATATACCACGTGACAATCATGATTATATAACTTCAAGAATCATTAGATTAAGCGGATTAGAAGATGGATTTAATAAAGGTGGAAATGTTGATACATTCGATCGATATATATATATTCATGGAACACCACATGTAGATAAAATTGGAAACCCTGAATCACATGGGTGTATAAGAATGAGCGACAAAAATGTTATTACTTTATATGATTTGATAGAGCACAAAGAATTAGTGCTTATTGACTAGATATGTTTTGTCAACTCAAGAGGATCACTAATAATTAAATCTGCTTTCCATAATCTAATATTAGTATCTTGACTTATAAAGCCTAAATCCGCAGCAACTGTCATCATACCTGCATTACGACCTGCTATAATATCTCTCTCATCATCACCTACATAGACAGTATTTGAAACATCACATTGAGTTTCCAATGATGCTTTAATAAGTCCATCAATATCAGGTTTTGCATTTGGAACCATGTCACCTGTTATGACACAATTTAATTTATTACTTAAGCCTAATCCTTCAATAATTTTATTCACGTATCGAGAGTGCTTATTTGTAACTACCCCTAAAACAATATTTTTTTGAGTTAAATAGGTTATTAGTTCAGCCATATTATTATTAAGCTTGGTATTTACAAAGCAATTATCTTTATAGTCCTCTAGAAACTCTGATCTTATCAGTGACGAGTCTACAGACCTTCCATTTACTACAGATGCAAACTCTATGATTCCAACCGCGCCTCTAGAAATATATTTTTTTAATTCCAGACAAGTAACTGTTTTAAGTTTATGATCCATTAATATTCTATTTAGAGAATCACACATATCTTTAGATGTATCTGCTAGAGTTCCATCCAAATCAAAAAGTACAGATTTTATTTTATTATTTTCGTTCAGCATATAAAAAATAGTTTATATCAATATTATTTGTTAATAAGAATGATTCGCTTATAGGATTAAATTTTAATCCATCTAGTGAACTCAATGTATATTGATTTTCTTCAATCATTTTCGTTAATTCATATGGAGTTATAAACTTTGAATATTGATGTGTCCCTTTTGCTACATATTCAAGTAGATATTCAGCAATTAATTTCGCAAATATAAAAGATTTTAAATTTCTATTTAATGTCGATAAGAATAAGCTTGAATTATCTTTGGAAATTTCTAAAATCTTTTCTAACAAAAGATTAGGAAAATCTATATGTTCAATCATTTCGAAACATATTATGCAATCAAACTCTTTTAAAAATGATGTTTCAAAGATTGATTTATGTATATAAGTTATATCAAAGTTCTGCTGTTTTGCATGTTGTTGAGCAATCTTTATTGACTTAGCTGATGAATCTATGCCAGTAACAACAGCACCTTTTTTATGAAGCTCTTCAGTGAGTAATCCACCACCACAACCTACATCTAGAATTTTTTTCCCTTTGAGATTATATTTTGATTCAATATATTCCACTCTTACAGGATTTAATTTATGTAAAAGTTTATAGTATCCTGCTTTGTTCCACCAATCGTAAGCATATTGGTCAAAATGATTTTCTTGATTTTTATCCATACTAAAATATTACTTTTTTACCAGCTGACCATACATGAGTCAAGCTTTGATTGTCAAGATTACATAGCTGATGAGAGTTATCTTTTATGGTAAAACTATTTATTGAATAATCATAAATATTGAAGGATGCTACTAGCCCTTTTTTTATACATCCAGAATTATTTGATTTTGAAAAAATATTAGAAGTATTCGTAGTCACACAATTTATTATCTTTCTACAGTAAGTATCAAAATCTTCGACATTCAATGTTTTAATAATACTCATAATCTTATATAGGTTAAAAAAATTACTTTTATCAGTTATTAATATACATGTATAGTTTCTCTCAATGATAGATAAAAAACTATTAAGTTTATCTTGCGAATTAATATCATTACAATCAATCATCAGTTTGATGCTTTTTTTGTTCAAAAAAGATAACCAAGTTTCATTTTTATAAAAAATATTATGTAGATAACAATTATTGAGGAGATTTATACTATCCCAAAATTTAATAATATTATCTATTTCATTTTTATCTTTTATTTCTGAGAGTACATCACCTTGAATATGAATATTAATATTAATCTCATTTGATATAGAGGCTAGCTTTTCAATTAAACTATTTTCAAAATTTAATATATTTATAAGATTAAAACTAAACTTTTTTGTTGGATCAGATTTATAAAAATCAAGCATATTAATTATATCTTTGATATTGTTTTGATTACAGGTTTTGCCATTAAATGAGACTATGTAACTCATATCTAAATTATTATCTGTATTGTATGATACTAGGTTTTTATAATCTTCGGACACAACCTGAATTCTCGTGACACCGTTCTTTAGCAATATTTCTAGTTTTCTATCGATATCTGCCTGACTAAAACAGTCATCCATATTAATATAACTCTCTGTGAATGTTGGCATTAATATGTGATTTGAATATTCAATTTTATTGAGTTTGCTATAATTTTTTTCTACAGATTTGGTATCAAGTATATCCACAATAATTGATTCATCTATAACGAGAGATTTGTCCTTTTCAAGCCTTTTATTATTAAGATAAATCCACTTTGGCGAAACAATAAACATTCTAAAATTCTATAACGTAACGCCTTTAATTTATATCGTTTATAACCACTATTTATGCTAAAATAATAGCCATAATATGCCCCGAAAATTACCCATAAATGTCTGAATATTCACAAATAAAACTCGATGATGAGATGCGTCATTCATACATTGAATATGCCATGTCAGTCATTGTCGGAAGAGCATTACCTGATGTAAGAGATGGATTAAAACCAGTGCACAGACGCGTGCTTTTCTCAATGCACGAGCTCAATAATGGTTATAATAAAGCTTACAAAAAATCAGCTCGTATTGTAGGTGATGTTATAGGTAAGTATCATCCACATGGAGATACAGCTGTGTACGATACTATTGTGAGATTAGCACAGCCATTTTCCATGAGATATCCATTAGTTGATGGGCAGGGAAACTTTGGTTCAATTGACGGTGATTCTCCTGCTGCTATGAGATACACAGAAGTGAGGATGTCTCGTTTATCTCATGAGTTGTTATCTGATATTGATAAGAATACTGTAGATTTTAATCCAAACTACGACGGATCTGAAAGTGAACCATCAGTTTTACCAACAAGATTACCTAATCTTCTTATTAATGGTGCATCAGGAATAGCAGTTGGGATGGCAACTAATATACCACCTCATAATCTCGATGAAGTTATTAATGGGGTAATAGCGATAATAAAAAAACCATCATTAGCTGATGATTTATCTATTGATGAATTTATAGAGGAAGCAAATTTCAAGGGACCTGATTTTCCGACTGGTGCAGAAATCAAAGATAATGGCGGTATTTATCAAGCAATAAAAACTGGTAGAGGTTCTTTTAAAATAAGAGCGGTACACACAATCGAAGAGAATAAAGATAAGAGTTCAATCATTATTAATGAGCTACCTTATCAAGTAAATAAAGCTAAACTCATTGAGTCGATTGCGTTATTAGTGAGAGATAAAAAAATTTCAGGCATAAGCCATTTAAGAGATGAATCTGATAGAGACGGACTTAGAGTCGTTATTGAACTTAAAAAAGGCGAACAGCCCGATGTAATTTTAAGTAGCTTGTATAAACAAACAAATTTACAAACATCATTTTCTGTAAATATGGTCTGCTTAGTTGATGGAGAGCCAAATACTATAAGCGTTCCTCAAGCATTAAATGAATTCATCAAACATCGAAGAGAGATAATAACCAGAAGAACGCTATATTTATTAAATAAGACATATAGTAAAGCACATATTTTAGAGGGTTTGAGCATTGCTTTATTTAACATAGACCAGATGATTGATCTTATTAAAAAATCTAAATCAACAGAAGAAGCAAGAAAAAAAATTATGAAGCAAACATGGTCAACTTCCAAGGATAAATGGATTCTTTCGAAGTTAATTAAAGATTGCTCGCATTATATGTCTGTTGATACATCAGTTGGTTTAATCGACGGTAATTATAAAATTAGTGAAAACCAGGCTCAAGCGATTCTAGACATGAAACTTAACAAACTAACAAACCTTGAGCAAGATACAATAATTAACGATTATCAAGATGCTATCGAATCGATTAAGGAATATTTAAATATATTATCAAAGCCAGATGAATTAAATAATCTCATGATCAAAGAACTCCTAGAAATCAAGGATACTTATGGACAAGAAAGAAGATCAAAAATTTCACAAGATGAGGGTCTTTTGAATAAAGAGGATATGATAAAAAAAGAGGATGTAATAGTAGTTCTCACTGATGCAAATTATGTAAAACGCATGCCAGTCACTGAATTTAGAAGTCAAAAGCGTGGAGGTAGAGGGGTAAACGCTGCTAATTTTAAAGAGGGAGATAAAGCTAAATTATTAGTATGTGCTCATACACACGATACAATTTTATGTTTTTCTACAAAAGGAAAAGCATTTTCTATTAGAGTATTTGATATACCTGATACAAGTAGGCAAGCAAGGGGTAAATCAATAAATAATATTTTACCTTTAGAGTCGGACGAGTCAATTTCGGCACTACTTGCAATCAAAAACTTCGATGAAGATAGCTACTTATTTTTAACTACAAGAAATGGAATGGTAAATAGATTATCATTATCCTCATTCAAGAAAGTAAGAAATAGTGGATTAAAAGCAATTTTATTAAAAAGCGATGATTATCTGTTTAATGCTCTTCATACAAGTGGTAAAGATAAAATAATCTTATCTTCCTCATCAGGTAAGTCAATAATGTTTGTTGAATCACAAATCAGAGAGAGAAGTCGGGGAACACAGGGTGTTGTCGGAATTAAACTTACTAAGAATGCTAAAATTATTTCATCATTAAATGTAACGCATGAACAAGTAATATTTGTAACTGAAAATGGATTTGGGAATAAAATTTCAATAGATTCATATAAGGAACAAAATAGAGGTGGTCAAGGTGTAATATCAATTAAAACCTCGGAGAGAAATGGACAAGTCGTTGGTGCTGTAAATCTCGAGAACACAGATTTTATCATTCTTATAACGAATAAAGGAAAAACTATTAAAATATCAGCGTCTGACATGAAAACTATTAATAGAAATACACAAGGCGTTAGATTGCAAGATATGTCTGATAGTGAGAAAATATCAGCAGTATCATCAGAACGTACTAATGAATAGATATGTTAAAAAAATTTCGTAAATCAATAGATACAATAGATAACAAGATTTTGGATCTTCTTAATCAGAGAGCAGGCATTGCAAAAAAAGTTGCTGAATATAAAAAATCATCAAATAATACATCAATTTTTAGACCTGATAGAGAGTCGCAGATTATTAAAAACTTAAGAGATATTAACAAAGGACCTCTTGAATCTAATCATATACATAATATATACCGTGAGATAATTTCATCATGTTTATCTTTAGAGACAAACTTGACTGTTTCATTTCTTGGACCAGAAGGTACATACAGTGAAATAGCAACTAGCAAATTTTTTGGCAGCAGCATTACAAAAAATAGTAAAAACAACATACTTGAAGTTTTTGATGCAGTAAAAAATAATATTAGTGATTATGGAGTAGTTCCTGTTGAAAATTCGAATCAAGGAAGTATTAAAAATACATTGGACTTTCTCATCAAATATAAAATAAATATATGTGGTGAGCAAAATATTGCTATCAAACACTGTTTAATGTCAACCGATGGCAAACTAAAAAATATAAAGAAGGTATACTCACATAATCAAACTTTATCTCAATGCAGTACATGGATATCTAAAAATCTTCCTCATGTAGAGTGCATCTCATCTGATAGTAATGCACAGGCAGCGTTACAAGCAAAAAAATATAAAAACTCAGCATGTATTGCAAATGAATCATGTAGTAGCTTATATAAGCTCAAAATAGTATCAAAAAATATTCATGATATTCACAATAATACAACTAGATTTCTAATAATTGGCAATACTGAAGTCAATGAATCCAAAAATGACAAGACTACCTTTGTAATGTCTATACAGAATAAATCTGGCGCTTTATCAAAAATACTAGAAATCCTATCTGCTAATAAAATATCGATGACCAAAATTGAATCAATACCAACAAAAGATAGAAACTGGGAATATTTGTTTTTAATTGACATATCAGGACACATCCATGATAAGAAAATATCTAACGCACTTAAAAAAATTGAATCTACATCTAAATATTTTCAACTACTAGGTTCGTATCCAAAGAGTATAGATTAGTGGCATTAAAAAAAATAGTTAAGTATACACCTGGGTTTAATATTCATGATGTACAAAAAAAATATAATATCAAAAATGTTATTAAACTCGCATCTAATGAGAATCCATTTATTTCTAAGAATGTAGCTAATTATATTGCTAAATCTAATCATGATCTTAATCTATACCCAGATAGTGTTCCAGAAAATTTATTGACACAAATCACTAAAACTATTGGTAACCAAATCAAGCCCGAAAACTTGATTATAGGAAATGGAAGTAACGAAATTCTTGAATTTATATCAAGAGCATTGCTTAATAATTCATCTGAAGTGATTATTCCAAAACATTCATTTCTTGTTTATGAAATCATTTGTAAGCTATTAAAGGCAAAGGTTGTTACTAGTCAACCGAATAAAGATAAACATAAGAAAGATTATTTAGGTATTAATATAGACGATATACATAATAAGATCAATAAAAAGACTCGACTTATTTTTATTGCTAATCCAGGTAATCCTATAGGCGCATATTTAAAATTATCAGTAATAAATGATTTTTTAAATTCTGTTCCTAAAAGAATATCTGTTGTAGTTGATGAAGCATATTATGAGTATTTAGACCCATCAATAAACAAAAGTGCAGTTAGTCTTTTGAAAAAACACAAAAACTTATTCGTTACGAGATCATTATCTAAGATTTATGGCTTAGCATCTTTAAGAGTCGGTTATGGTATATCCAGTCCTGAGAATATAGAAATGTTAAAACTATTTAAACAGCCTTTTAACACAAATATGTTTGCACAAAAAGCTGCTTTACTTGCTCTGAAAGATAAAAAATTTATCAAGTTGAGTAAAGATAATAACTTTTTAGCTATGAAAGAACTCACAGATGTTTTTAATAAACTGTCAATCACTTATTTAGGAACTTACTGCAACTTTTTGACTTTTAAAGCTGGTATAAATTCAAAGGAACTATTCACATACTTACTCAAGCAAGGAATTATTATAAGACCTTTGACTAACTATAAATTACCAGATTATCTAAGAGTTTCACTGGGTAAACCAAAAGATAACCAGAAATTCATAAAGCATTTAAAAATCTTTTATCGTGAAAAAATTTAATAATATACTCGTATGTGGATTAGGAATGATGGGAGCATCATTATGCAAATCTATTAAAAAACACAACATAGCTAAAAAGCTCTCAGGCTTTGATAGCGATATGAATACTCTTGATTATGCTCTCAAAAATAAAATAGTTGATGTTGTATATAATGACTTAAATAAAATTAGTCACTCTGATTTAATAATACTATGCACACCAATCAGTACATATCCTCGTTTAATACAACAAATCTTAAAATCTATTAAAAAGAAAACTATATTGACAGATATTGGAAGTTCAAAAGGAAATGCTCATGTACAGAT
>Ga0163111_10002394_pt1 | contig 11879 bp, 8 predicted proteins | sample CRUFie1St18metaG_FD_109645 | JGI IMG/M metagenome (GOLD analysis project Ga0163111, IMG submission 109645) | Marine microbial communities from the Costa Rica Dome - CRUD Field 142mm St18 metaG | ecosystem: Environmental > Aquatic > Marine > Oceanic > Photic zone | place: Costa Rica: the Eastern... | reverse complement strand
GGGTCATATAACAGCTTCCGGGAATATAAGTTCAAGTGGAACAATTACAGGTAACTCAATAATTGGTACAATAGGTACTGCAACACAAGCAACAATAGATCATAATAGTCTAGCTAACAAAGTCGATGCTGAACACGTTAATCATACAGATGTACAGATTATAGCTGGAGATGGATTAACAGGAGGTGGATCAATAGATTCATCTAGGACATTAGCTGTAGGTGTTGATGATACTTCGATTGAAATAAACTCTGATGCATTACGAATCAAAGCAGGTGGAGTAGGTTCAACAGAACTAGCTTCAAGTGTAGGAGTTGTATCATTAACAGCAACTGATATAACTGTATCAAGTTTAACAGTTACAGCTTTAACTTCTTCAATAGTTACCTCAAGTATTCTAAAAACTGAAGGTTCTAATATTTTTGGTGATTCAGTATCGGATTCACATACTTTTAACGGTTCAATAACAGCTTCGGGAGAGATAAGTTCAGCCAATGCGATATATGGTACAGAATTTTATGCGAAAGGAGCTGGAGGATATAAATTAAATAATGGAAAATATTTATGGTTAGATGGCGGTGATCTACAAGTAGGAAATGCTGCATCAGATACCGATATAATAGGTACATCTATAAATCTACAAGCTCATGTTACGACTTCTAAAAATATAAATACAACAGGTATTTATAAAATAGATGGGGTTAATGCAATAGATTATGCAGCTAGCACTCATTTGTTTGGTGCTAATAATAGTTTTATAAAATTAAGATCCACTAAAGGTATCGAAATGACTGGGCCTGTAACAGCATCAGGAAATATAAGTTCAAGTGGTAATATTACTGCTACTGCTTTTTTTGGTGATGGTACTAATTTATCGGGTATAACAACTACACTTCCGTCAGGAGTTGTCTCAGGTTCTGCACAAATTAACTCTCTAATTAACGATACTATAGCAGCTACAATCGTATCAGAAATAGATAACGACGAAATTCCGATTGCTAAACTAGCAGAAGATGCAATAACTATCGGTGGAGCAGGTTCTACTGCTTTAGGTGGCACTGCAACAGTAGCTAATATATTGAAAGGTTCAACTGCAATCTCTAGTTCAGCACAAATTGATGGGTTAATAAACGATACTATAGCTGCTACTATTGTTGCTGAAATAGATAATGATGAGATTCCAATTGCAAAACTTGCTGAGGACGCAGTAACTGTAAACTCAGGTACTAATCTCTCCGGAGGAGGTTCTATAACATTAGGAGGATCTATTACCTTAAACGTTGATGACGCTTTCTTAAAAAATGATACAGATGATTCAACAACAGGTATACTTACAGCAGCAGGGTTAAAATCAACAACACACATTACTTCATCTGGTAATGTAAGTGCAAGCGGTAACGTACAAGCAGTTTCAGGTTCATTCGAAAGTATAGCTTTAGAAGGCTCTTCTACTGACTATTATATAGGAGATAGTGGAGGTGGTCCAGCTACCAATACTTTAAGAATAGGATCTAAAACTACAGGTAATACTATAGCAATGGAATTATTTCATGCTTCAAATCCAGTCTCTTTAGGGATAGACTATGACGGAGGAGCAGGTTTAGCATTTATTGAAAGTGCACATGGTAGTTACGATGTTAACACCCATTTGCTATTTAAGCCAGGCGGTTCAGAAAATTGGAGAATAGGTTCTCATGGTTCAAATGCTTCTAATAAATTTGAAATTAAACCAGCAGCAGCAGGAAATGATTTTATTCTTGCTGATAATTCTGGTGGTATTATACTATACTCTGATACAAGTACTAAACGTATTGGTATAGGAGCAAATTCACCATCTGCAAAATTACACCTCAGTGGTTCAGATTCAACAGAGTCATCTTTAAGACAATCTAGAGCAGGTGTAAAAATATGGGATCAAGCAATTGATTCATCTGGTAGATTACAATGGGGTTATAGATCTTCGGAAGGAGGAAGTAGAACAGTAACTTTTACATTAGACGATAATAATAATGTTGGTATTGGAACAGGCGCACCGGGAGAAGCATTAGAAGTAGTAGGTAATATAAGTTCAAGTGGGACTATACAAGCAAGTAGTTATCTAGGATTACCTAGCGGAATATTATCAGGATCAGAGCAATTACCAAGCGGAATATTATCAGGATCAGGGCAGTTACCAAGCGGTATAGTCAGTAGCTCTACTCAAATCAATAGCTTAATAGATGATACAATAGCAGCAACGATTATAGCTGAAATCGATAATGACGAAATACCAATAGCTAAATTAGCCTCTGACGGTATAGTAATTGGTGGTGCAGGATTCAGGAAACTAGGAGAATCAGCTCCTGTAGCTAATATATTGAAAGGCTCTACAGCTGTTTCAAGCTCAACTCAAATAAATAGCTTAATAAATGATACAATAGCCGCTACAATAGTTGCAGAAATAGATAACGATGAGATTCCAATTGCCAAGTTAGCAGAAGATGCGGTAACAGTAAACTCGGGCACTAATCTATCTGGCGGTGGAGCTATAACTCTGGGAGGTTCAATTACACTTAATGTAGATGATGCTTTCATTAAGAATGATGCTGACGATGCTACCACGGGTATACTTACAGCAGCTGGATTAAAATCTACTACTCATATTACTTCTTCAGGAAATATAAGTGCAAGTGGTAATATTATTGCAGATAAGGTTGGTATAGGAACCGCTGTTCCAGCTACAAATTTAGAAGTAAAGTCAACAGGTGATACAACTGCAAGAATATCAACGGATGGAGATTCTGGTGATGTAGCAACTTTACAATTGTATAGAAATGCTTCTGCTTATTCACAATTTCATTATGAAGCCGGTGGAGGTGCTAACGCAGGTTTACATATAACTGATTTTAGAGATGATGCAAATTCTCATATTATTTTTAATACTCGAGGAGATAATGAAAGAGTAAGAATAGAAAGCGATGGTAAAGTTGGTATAGGAACTACTTCGCCTGGAGAAAAACTAGAAGTAGTAGGTAATATAAGTGCAAGTGGAGTAGTAAAAGGGTTAACAGGTTCATTTTCTAAAATAGAAGTTAATAATCCTAGTGCCAACAATCACCACCAACTTGATATTGAAGGAAACCTAGGAATAGACGGAGACATTCATATTGAGAGTGGGCATCAAATAAATTGGCAACATGGAGATGCCTCTATAGTAGAAGGTCAAGGAACAGCTTATTCTATAGGGTTTAATACCTTCGATGGTTCTTCTAATACAGAAGTTTTACTACTTGAAGGAGATAATGGAGCAAAATTTAGTGGTAACATAACAGCTTCAGGTGATATAAGCTCAAGCGGTGAAATATATGCGGATAGATATAATATTCATTCAAACACAGCTTTATCTTATACTGGAACTGAATTAAGACTTGGAGTTGATGATAATTGGACAAAAACTCGTATAGCTGGTTCGGGAGAAAGTATAATACTTTCTAGTCCAGTAACAGCATCATCGGATATAAGTGCAAGTGGAACAATAACTCTTAATGAAACATTAAATTTTGGAGCTACTACTGGAGAAATAAGAACAACAAATCCTAATGGCTCTGGTAATCTTAATGTTAACCCAGATGGACAATTAAACTTAGGTTCAGATAGAACAGATCATGTTTTAATAGGTAGACAATCTAATACAGGTTATACTACTAGAATATTTGGTGGAACTTCTACTATAGCTATAAAAGTTGGAACCCCTTATATTGAATTAAATGTACCAGTAACAGCCTCAGGTAATATAAGTGCAAGTGGAAATATTATTGCAAACAGAATACAAGCTACTTTAGAAGGTGCATTGACTGATGGTAACGGTATAGCTGATTTTACTTACGACGGAACAGGAAATGCTTCAGTTGCTTTAGATCTTGACGGCAGTACATTATCGTTAGGAAGTTCTGGTGTAAAAGTTGCAGATGCAGGAGTGACAGGTACACAGCTAGCAACGTCGGTTGCTGGAGATGGACTAGCCGGTGGCGGAGGTTCAGCTTTATCAGTTAATGTAGACGATGCTACAATCGAAATTAACTCTGATACTTTAAGAATAAAAGATGGTGGAGTAGATTCAGATGCATTAGCTTCAAGTATAAGTGTAACCTCATTATCTGCTAATGATATAACTGTATCTAGTTTAACAGTTACATCTTTAACATCTTCAATCGTAACTTCAAGTATACTCCAAACCGAAGGCTCAAATATATTCGGAGATGCTACTTCAGATACTCATACGTTTAACGGTCAGATAACAGCTTCAGGTGGTATAAGCGCAAGTATTGTAACAGCAAATTCATTTGTAGGATCTTTTACAGGTGGAGTTACAGGAGACGCTACTGGATTAACTGGCACCCCTACTATAACTGTAAATAACATAAACGTCTCAGGGGATATTAAACATGAAGGAGACACTGATACTAAAATATCACTTACTAATGATGATATAAATATTAAAGTAGGTAATGTTAATATGTTAGACTTTACCGAAAATGCTGGCTCTCAAGATGAAATAACATTTAATGAAGAAGGAGTAGACCTAGACATTAGAATGGAAGGTGATTCAGACCAAAATTTATTCTTTTTAGATGCAGGAAATGATAGAATTGGTATAGGGACAGGTGAGCCTGAACAAAAATTAACTGTAAAATCAGGTTTTATCTCAGTTACAGGATCAGGAACTTCTGGTTATGGTTATCTCTTGGATAGAGCTGGACTTGATAGATACGAAATAAGACATCTTGATGGTGGCTTAACTGTAAAAAATGCTACCGATAATAGAAAGGAAATGACTTTCGATGGAGCAGGTAATATTGGTATAGGAAATAATAATCCACTACAAAAATTACATGTAGAAGGTAATATAACTGCAAGTGGTCAAATAAGAGGTGGTTCATTTACAAGTATGGGTCAGTTTGTTTCTACTGGTAACACATTCCTAGGAGCTCATAATAATGGAGTAGTTTTTACAGTAGATAGGCATAGTGATGCTAAACCTTTTGCTCTTTTGAAATGTGGTTCTGATGATTATGGAGTTCATACAGGATTACAGATATCTACAAGAAATTCAGGAACAGAACAAGTTAGCCTTACAATGGATGGTACAGGAAATATAACTGCTTCGGCTAACATAAGTTCAAGCGGTACAATAACAGCAAATGCCTTTGTAGGAGATATTACAGGTAATGTTACAGGAAATACTAGTGGAACTGCAGCAACTGTAACAACAGCAGCACAACCAAACATTACTTCTTTAGGAACTCTAACAACACTAACTGTTGATGATATTACTATCAATGGTAGTACAATATCTGACACTGCTGATTTAACAATAGATGCTGAAGGTGATATAACTCTTGATGCAAACGGAGCAGATATTATTCTTTCAGATGATAGTACTGAATTTGGTAGATTTAAGAGAGATAATTCAGATTTCGTAATAAAATCTGCAACAAACAATAAAGATATAGTATTTAGAGGGGTTGATAATTCGGCAACTATTACTGCACTTACTCTTGATATGGGAGAAGCAGGTGCAGCATTATTTAATAGTACTGTAAGTGGAAGCGAAATAATAGCTTCTAGTTACTTTGTAGATAAAAATTCAGGACCTTTATTAAGAATAGAAAAGGATGCTTGGACAACTGCTACAGATCATGATATATTATATAATGGCTGGCAAAGTTCAACTGATGACTATATTTATCTAAAAGTAGGAGGTAATTCAAACTCGAATCACGGTATCATAGCTGTAACTGATAATGCAGGATTTTTAGTAGGTAATACCAATGACGAAACGGGTGCTGTTCTAGATAATACTGCAGGAACATTTGGGTTAGATAGACTAGATTTTAGAGTAGATAAAGCAGGAAATGTAACAGCTTCAGGTACTGTAAAAGCAACTACATTCGAAGGAGATGGATCAGCTATAACTAATACAACAGCTGTTTCAAGTTCTGCTCAAATAAATTCACTTATAAACGATACCATAGCTGCTACTATTGTAGCGGAGATTGATAACGATGAAATTCCGATTGCTAAACTAGCTGAAGATGCGATAACTATCGGAGGTGCTGGATCAACAGCTCTAGGAGGTACCGCTACAGTAGCAAATATATTGAAAGGTTCTTCAGCTGTTTCAAGCTCTACGCAGATCAATGGGTTAATTAACGATACAATAGCTGCTACGATAGTTGCGGAAATAGATAACGATGAAATACCAATCGCTAAACTAGCTGAACATACTATACAAGTTACGGCTGGTACTAACTTATCAGGTGGTGGTACGATGGAGTTAGGAGAAGCTGTAACTCTTAATGTAGATGACGCTTTTCTTAAAAACGATGCAGATGATACAACATCAGGAGTAATAACTGCTGCAGGTTATCTGACAAATGGTAATATAAGTGCTACACATATAACAGGATCAGGTAAAATTCTTGCAAACAGCTTAAGTGGTTCAACTATTTCAGTTACTAACGCTACAATAGGTAACGATTTAGGTGTAGGCAACGATTTATCAGTTACTGGAGATATTAGAATCGGATCAACTAACAGTATAGGAAATGCATCCCAGATAGGGACTAATATTCAATTCAACTTAGGTCAAATGTTGTTTGATTGTAATAGCGTAGAAATGATGAGAATGACTAGTACTTCTGGTACTGTATTTAATGTTGGAGGAGCAGCTGCTTTAGACTTTACTATAGAAGGTGATTCGGATCAAGCTCTATTTTTTGTAGATTCAGGAGCCGATAAAATAGCTATCGGTACAGCAACTGTAGGAGGCTCGTTGTTAACTGTAGATGGCGATGCAACTGTAACTAACTTAACAGCATCAAGTAATATAAGTGCAAGTGGAAATATAATAGGATTTACAGGTTCGTTCCATAGTCTACAAGGAGATACATCACAAGGAACTGCATTAGAAGTTGAAGGACCTATCACTGCATCAGGAAAAATAATATCTGATAATATTGAAACCTTCTGGACTTCATTTAATATAGATGGAGATGCAAGTTTCGGTTCAAGTGTTTATGGACCGAACACTCAAGGAATTAACTATTATCACTGGAATAAAAACTGGAGTTCAACAACTTCAGATAGTGGTAACCCAACTGGAGATCATGTTCATAGATCTGAAATCAACTCAGGATGGTATGTACCTTATAAATTAAAGATAGTTGAATTATGTGGTGGATTCCACGATGCTTCAGCAGCTTCTACCGTTGCAGCAAAAATGGCACTATATAATACTGCAGCATCGCTAAAAGATTCAGATTACGATACTAATACAGGCACTACTAAAGAGTTTATCGTTTCAGGATCAGTAACTCTTAACGGAAATAGATGGAAACGTTACAGTCAAACCTGCGATGTTACATTAGAAGAAGGTCAGTATGTATTTCCTAGAATAACAATGGGTGAAAATCTTACCAACTTAAGAGGTCAAATGACAATTAAATATAAAAGGGTATAAAAATGGCAATAAAGAAATTCGCTGATTTAGCTAATGAGACTGATAGTAAATTTAATAATGTAAAAAGTTCAAAAGCTAGAGCAAAAATATCTGAACGTTTCGATGATACAACACATAACGAGCAACCATCTGATGAAGCACTTCAGTATCTTAATAAAAAAATAGATGAATGTATTGATTCAGTAAATACTAATAGCAATAAAACTGGTATTAGTACCTCTCAAGCAAATGCTATAACAGCCAATTCTGCTAAAACCGGAATTACGACTTCTCAAGCAAATGCAATTACTGCTAACACTGCTAAGGTGTCATCTCCCTTTCCGGCTTTATCAACTAAACAAAGTGGTGTAACTGTTTCAATTAGTAGTTTACAACATACTCCAGCTGCTAGTGATGATGCAAATGATACATTAACTATTGTTCTTACCATAGTTAATGCTAAAGGAGCAAAGACTCTAAAAACCTTTGTATTAACAGCGAGCTAGGAGATTAGATAATGCCAACAATAACAGTAGACGTAAATGCAGTAAGTGGAGATACTACGAGTTTTAATGTAAACGCGTCTACAATATTATCTAATGCAAGTGATGGTGATACAGGTAGTACATTCTTTAATACAGTTGCTAATAAGACTCTAACTTTTGCATTAGAAGATATAAGTGATTTAGGAATATCATTTTCATCACTTAATTCATTAACTCCTATAGTAACTGCTGCAGCAGGTGGTAAAGGAGCAATGTCGTTCTCTATAGAAATTGTTAGTAGCGATGCAGTTGTAACTATACTTGAAGACACTGGTGGTTCAAGTGGTACTCAAACTGAGTTCGAAGGCGAGGTTGCAGATCTTACTGGTTATGCAACTAATCATTTTAATGATTTATCTATAAGATATACAACTACAGGAGGAACTCAACCTGTTGTATCAGGAGTAAAAGCAACGCTTGATTATACAGCAGCAGCTGCTGTTGCACCACCTCCTTATCTAAAGTTAGAACATGGACGATATAAAGTCTCAAAAGGTAGACTAAAAGTTGTTTAATTAAGTTAATTTTCGTATATTAGACTAAATGAACAAAGAAGCTAAAATTACAATATGTTTGCTAGCAGTCATTTTTATGGGTATTGTTATTTTTGAGATAGATTCTCAAAGAAGAACTTTACTTAAAATAATGAATACTCATGAAGAGAAAATGGATAGGGTCTTACAACAATATCAAGATCTTAATACTCATTACGATAGCTTAATAAATATAATAGATAGTTTACCACTAGGTTCTCCTCTAGATACTCTAGAAATATCAAGCAATTATGGATGGAGAAGAAGTCCATTTCGAGCTGGATGGCAAATGCATGCAGGTACCGATTATATGGCTGCTTGGCATGATACAGTTTATGCAACAGGTAATGGTGTAGTTCAAAAATGTTCATGGATGGGAGGATATGGTAGATGTATTGTAATCGATCATGCATGGGGATATCAATCAAAATATGCTCATTTATACAAATATTATGTAAAGTCTGGCGATACAGTAACTAAGGGACAACCTATAGCAAGAGCTGGTAACTCCGGAGCTGTTACAGGACCTCATCTACATTATGAAGTTCGAAGGAATGGAGTAACTGCAAATCCCTCACTGTTTGTGTTGGATAATTAAAAAAAAGTTCGTATATTTAATATATAAAAGGTATAGAATGGGATTTAACAAACGATATATAGATAAGGAAAAAATTATATCAGCATTTAAGAGTAACGCAGGAAAAGGTGTAACTGATCTCTATAAAGCTGATGCTATAATTCTTGAAGGTAATTCACCGATATGTCATTATATCGATAAAATAATGTCTAAGGACGAAACACTTGAATATAAACAAAACCTTATAGAAGTTTACATGAGTCAACTCCTAGAAGGATTATATCAATACGAGTAAATTATGAGTAAAGAAAGAGAAGCAAGAGATCTAGCATTACGTGAATACGAAAACTTTATGGAAAAGTATAAGGATGGTGTAGAGGCTGGTAATATGAAGCTTATGCAGCATATGCTTAAACTTGAAGCTGATAAAATTAGAACTCAATCTATATTAGAATCTGTTGAAAAATCCTCAGCAGGACTAGATGAAAATGTATATGATTTCGAAGAAAAGAAAATGAAAATTCAGATGGATTCTGAAGAATATCGTCAAGATCAAGCGAGGGAGCAGGCATTTATTAAGATGGCAACAAAAGATACTACTAAAGCTCCTAAACCAGCTCCTATTAGTATCGGTGATCCGGACAAGATGGATACCTTTACTTTAGATCCTTCTAACTTCGGTCAGATAAGTAAACCTGAACCAGTTAAAGAAGAACCTAAAAAGCCTGAAGTGAAGCCAGTAGTTACGATAGATCCAGAAACTGGTAAGAAAGTATACAATGGTCCTAAATTAAGATCAAGAAAGGTTGTAGATGGAAAAGAATGGAATGCGACTCATCCAGGGTATCATGGATAGAAGGGACTATCCTCGAAGAGGCGGCGCCCGCAAGGAAAAACTAGGTTACATACACTTAAAATAATATAATATGAAAGAAATAATTAAAAACAGCACACTTCTATTCTTATTGATAGCGATAATCTATCTTGGAGGAGTTGGATATGCTAAATTGGAAAACGACAAAGAAACTAAAGATTGGACAGGAACTCATCAAGGTGAAACGGATACAATCTATGAAGCTATTATCAATACATCAGCTACAGTTGATACTATACTAGATATTTGTGATAGAATCATTGATCGATTAGATAGTTTAGAACAACAAAGAGAATGGGATAGTGTTGATAGTTATCATCGATATTGGTACGAACAGTTGGATACCAATAGTAATGGTGAAATAGATGATACGGAGAAGCAAAATGAATAGAAAACAAATGCAACAAGAACTTCGAACCTTGGTGGTATGGGCCTTGATCGGATGGGGTGTATCAGAGTTGATTATTTGGTTGACTCCCTTCACGGCCGGACAAGTGCAAACTTTCTTTGCCGGAATGTTCGGTTGTTTTCTTGTTTTAACAGCGGTGGGTGCATGGCGTATAAGAACACATGAACGAGCCAATCAAGAAGCTCAACAAGCATTTGAGCGTGATATGAAAGCCGATCAAAAGAAGCAAAGAGAAATAGATCGCAAGATCATCGAGAAGCTCCGAAACGAGCACACCCTTTCAGGTGATGAACAGGATCGAAGACTCAAAGCTTTGGAAGCGGCTCTAAAACATTTAAGAAGAGAGGGATAGAGGTATGGCGAAGTATATAATGGCGATAAAAGGAAAAGGTCAGGAGTTGAATTCAGTGATATGGCATACGCATGCGCATTCTATGAGCGAAGCGAAGGATTACTTTGTAAGACTCAAAAACCTTCCCGAGAAATCATTTGATGAACTGTTCATTGTGGCGGAAGTGAAAGAAGCGACCGATACAAGAGAAGTTAGAAAAGGTGGAAACAAAGATGAATAAAAACTACGACTATTCGATAAGAGTGACATTCTGGTCTTGGATCGCAATAGTAACGATGATCATAGTACAGTTGATGGTAGGATGTCAAACGGCACCAGCACAAACAATGTATGAGGTCCGATACGAGTCACAGGCAGATATCAAGCTATATGAAGTGAAATATCCATCACAAGCAGATATCAGATACTATGAGGTAGGGTATCGGTCACAGGCTAACGAACAGCGACATCACTGGTATTGGACCAAGTATAGTAGTCAAGCCAAGTATCGGGTATACTGGGTACGGTATCCTTCACAGGCTGACAAGCTGGTATATCGGGTAGATTACCCATCTCAAACACGCTGAAGCCAAAGAGTTCGCACCAAGCTCTATCGTAATTCCAAGGCTAGGCCTTCGGCAGACTACGTCCTTTCCAGGGAGACCCAGGGCTAATTTATATCCTCATCCTTAAGAACAATCCAAATAATCATGTCGAGAGACTAAAGGTTTTTCAGATTTCCTTATACTTATTTACATAGTATGATATAAGGTACACAACTAACTTGTATAGAACGAAGATAGAATCATCATGTACGTGTCTGTTGTGACCCAAATTTTTATATAGGGGGAATTTACTATGGGAAGAATGTTTGGTACAGGGAGAGAGCCCTTGAACCTGCTCAAAACTAACATCTTGTATGCGATGGAGAACAGCAAGAGCAATATGGAAGCGGCTCGGTTCCTGCGTGTGTCCTACCCGACCTACAAGAAGTACGCCAAGATGTACAAGGATGATGCTACCGGTCAATCCCTGTTCGATATACATAAGAATCAACAAGGGGTAGGTGTAGCCAAGCCTTACAACATCAAGAAAGGCAAGTACGCCATGGAGGATATCCTGGAGGGTGC